>Ga0075026_100000020_pt1 | contig 47188 bp, 46 predicted proteins | sample Str012_2_FD_71392 | JGI IMG/M metagenome (GOLD analysis project Ga0075026, IMG submission 71392) | Freshwater sediment microbial communities in response to fracking from Pennsylvania, USA - Straight Creek_MetaG_SC_2012 | ecosystem: Environmental > Aquatic > Freshwater > Creek > Sediment... | reverse complement strand
CGGCCACCCAGGGCACCTGCGATCAGTTGCTCGGCGGCGCGGAGGTTCCCGCGTTGCCTGCGGACGGGTTCGCCGATGGGGTCGGAAGCTCGGATGTCGGGATGAACCACGAAGGCTTTGAGGTGCCGTCCAGCGCGCTCTGGCTCGTGAAGGGCACGTCCGCGGTGACGCTGAACGCATGTCCGGACCCGGTCAGGGTGTCGACCCACAGGTCGATGCTCAACCCGTGTGCCCGGAGGAAGGCCACCTGATCCCCGGCCGGCGACCAGACCGGCTCGAAGCTGTGGCCGTCATTCGTGAGTCGCAGGAGTTCCGCACCGCTCGACGCATCGAGGATGACGACATCCTCTCCCTTCGCACCAGCAGCGACAGCGACCAGCCAGCGGCCATCCGGGGAGAACGACGGTTCGGCGTAGCCGGGCTTGGTGAGAAACCGCGATGACCTGGTCTTGACGTCGTACAGGGCGATCCGGGGCGCGGCCGAGGTTCCATCCCGATGGTCGTAGGTATACGCGACGACTGATCCATCCGGACTCCAGGCCGGGTCGTTGTGGCCGAGCCCCTGGTCATCCGCGAGGGGCGGCCGGTTCAAGCGGCCGCCTGCCGTCGGCACGAACGCGAGCTGGTAGTCGTGCGCCAACGGGTCCGGGGCATCCGTGATGAGGGCGATCGTCTTCCCGTTCGGGCTGATCGCCGGCTGCCAAAGGCCACTGAAGTAGGTGTTCCGTCCACCGTTCCATGAGTACAACCCCGACCGGATCGTGACGGGGTTCGCGCCACTTGCCGACAGCCGTTCGATCACCGGATAGTGGAGCTCGAACTTGACATCCGGGTTGCCGCAGCCGCTCGCGGGAATCAGAGAACACGGGACGTTGCCTGGTCGAGTCAGGACTCGAACATCGTAGATCGTCGAGCCATCGCGGGACCACGACGGGTACTGGGCCGAGCCGTCGCGGGTGAGCTGTGTCAGGACATCTGCGCCACCCACCGTCCACAGGTTGCCGGCCTTCGCGAACAGGATGGAGCCCGCGATCTCAGGTGGCTTGGGGTCGGCGGGCGTGAACACCTTCACGGGGTCCGGAGTCCGATTCGGGACGTCGCCCGCGACGGCCTTGCCCCGGTCGATGCCGAGGGTGGGGACCGGGCCGCCAAGCAGGGCGATGGTCAGAAGAGCCATGACGACGAGGACGACCAGCGCCGCGATGGGTCCGACGAACCCCAGGCCCCGGGTAGCGCGCCTCTGCGTCGGAGTTCCCTGCAGGTCCGTCATCCGATCGGCACGAGGAGTTTCGGGGTGGCCTTCCCGATGATGACGACCGCGTCGACGTGGACGGCCGCATCCGTCCGGGTCAGGATCTTGATGCCGTAGGTGGCTTCGAGGACACGTACGGTCTCGGGCATGGTGGCCTCGGCGCCGTTGTAGAAGGTCACGACCGTCCCAGGGTAGGTCTGCACATCGGCTCGCCCACCATTCACAGGGGGCACGGATGCGTTCACGCCCAGGTAGTCGAGATACGTCGCTGCGGCACCCGCCCTACCAGCGCCGGGCGAGCCGCTCTCGACCCACACGTGGGCAGCTTCGCTGGCCAACTTCTGGCGGGAGCGCTCCAGGGCCTGATCCACCGCGAACGCCGTCCTGACGGTCTGTCGGATCACGCCGATGTTCGGGTGGATGAAGTAGTGGATCGCACACTGGGCTTGTGAGCACTCGGTCTGGTACACGGGTGGCGTGAAGACGAACGAGCGCAGGTTCGAGAGGTCGACGCGCTCCAATAGCGAGATCAGGGCGGGTAACTGGTCCGCGGGATAGTTCGTGTGGATGGCCGAACGGAGCGCACTCGACAGTGATGCCAGCTTGGTCGGGTCGAGGAAACTGAGGACGTCGGCCTGCTCACGCAGCGAGACGATCACGCGCTGTTGGCGGGCGGACCGGTCGAAGTCGTTCGTCTGGTGCCGAGCGCGAGCGTAGGCCAGCGCCTCCGCGCCGGTCATGTACTGGATGCCGGGTGCGATATACAGCTTGAGACCACCGCCCGTGTCGGGGATCGGATAGTGGTAGTCCGCGACCGGCACCTGCACGTCGATCATCGCCCCACCCAGGGTATCGACGACTTTCGTGAACCCGTCGAAATTCACTTCGACGTAGTACGGGATGTTGATCCCCATCAACTGGCCGAGCGCACCTTCAAGCGCCGTGTACGCCCGCGCCGAGGTCGTCGCGAAGAGGTGCGGATTCGCGCGCGCGGTGCTCCAAAGGGAGTTGATCCGGTTCGGATAGACGCCCCCGGGATAGGCGGCATACGCCGGCCAGGACGGCGGCAGCGGAACGTTCTCGGTGTCCCGTGGGAGGCTGAACATCGCCACCTGCCCGGAGCTCGGATCGATGCTCGCAACGATCATCGTGTCCGTGTTGAACGATGAGGCGCCGGGTCGCTGGTCTGCCCCGACCAGGAGCACGTTCAGTCGATCCTTCCCATTCCAGGGCACGATCGAAGGCGCTGCGGACTGATCGGACGAGGACGACGGCGTGAGGCCGGAGCCGAGACCGCCGGACGGCGGAACCGAGCTCGTCGGGACATCCGCACCGCCTTGCGAAGGGTCGCCATCGCCGGTGATGCCCGTGATCGTGTCGTAGGCGATCTGGTCGTATCGCGCCAGCGCGACATGACCGAAGACGAGCACGAGGACGACACCGACCAGGCCAGCCGCCGCGAGTGGACGGGCAACGAGCCAGCGAAGGCCAGCGGACCGAGGTCCGCTGGCATCGACGGCGCATCGGTATGCGTCGACGACGGCCACCAACCTGTAGAGCAGGAAGAACGCGTCGAGGGCAAGGACAGCCTGGAGGGCCGACGGCGAGAACAGACCGGCGATCAAGCCCTGTCGAGTGTGGGTATCGGCCAGCTGGCCCGCCACCAGTGCCAGACCCAGGATGGGAACGGCCGCGAATACGATGGCGCGCTCGACACGCCGCGCGTAGAGCTGACCGAGTCCCGGAAAGATGAGGCTGAGGACGGCTGCCGTGAACGGCGACGGCTGTCGCCGGGATCCGGGCGCCACCGGTGGGATGGTCAAGGCGAGGCTGCTCCAGGTGGGATGGACTTCGGGCGGGTTTCGTGGTGACGAGTCAGCGAGCGATTCCGTTACGGCGCCGACTGGACCGATTCTCGCACGACGGAGGTTTCACCTTGGATTCAGGTCCGCGTGCGATGCTATCGGCATGCGACACGACCGGGCGACGAGCCCGACCCGGCCTGCCTTGGCGCGAGGCGCCTTCAGACGGTGGGCCCTGATCGGTCTCGGGATGTCGCTCGCCTCGGGCGCCTGCGGTCAGGCCGTCGTCCCGAGCCGGTCCGCGGGACCCACCGGCGTCGTGGTGGCGTTGCCGACCGCCACGGGGTTCGCCCCTGTATCGCCGTCGCCGATCGCCACCCGAACGCCGTCCCCCACCCAGACCGCCTCGGCGAGCCCGATCTCGGTCCGTGCGACGCGTTCCGTCCTCCGGTTGCCGGCACCCCGCAGCCGGGCAGTCGCGTTCGAGCTCGGGACTTCCATCCTGGTCGTAGGCGGTCTCACGACCGCCGGGACTACGACGGACTCGATCTTCGCGCTGGATCCCGCGGCGCGACGCGCGACCACGGTCGGGACCCTGGCCGCGCCCGTCCACGATGCCGGTGGGGCCGTCCTTGGCGGATCCGGATTCGTGTTCGGCGGTGGCCGATTCGCACCCGGCTCAGTCGTCCAGCGAGTCGATCCGAGCGGTCGGACCCGCACGATCGGTCACCTCCCGGCGGTGCGCGCCGATCTGGTCGCGGTGTCGATCGGGAATCGCCTGATCGTCGTCGGGGGAGGGACGGCGGGGGGTCCGGATGCCCGCGTACTCGCCACGACCGACGGCCGACACTTCCAGACGATCGCCACGCTCGTCGTCGGCGTGCGCTACCCGGCCGTCGCGGTCCTCGGAGGCCTGATCTACCTCATCGGCGGGAGCACGCCTTCCGGCGATACCCGCGTCATCCAGACCGTCGACCCGCGGACCGGCGTCGTTCGGATCGTCGGGAATCTGTCTCGCGCGCTATCGCACGCTTCCGCGTTCGTGCTCGGCGGGGACATCCTGTTTGCCGGCGGCCGGTCCAAGGGCGTCGCCCAGGACGGTCTCTGGCGCCTCCACGGGGCCGGTGGGAGGGTGACCCGCATCGGGCGTCTCCCGTATGCCGTCTCGGACGCCGCCGTCGTGGTCACGCATGGGGTGGGCTATATCATCGGTGGCGAGGGGCATCGTCCACTGGCCACGATCATCGAGGTATCCGCGAAGTGATGAGGCGGCGTGCCAGGCTCCATCTGACGGACCCATCGTGAGGGAGCCACGGTCGCCGCGCGGTTCGAGGCGCCCGCAGGCGCGGCCCGCCGGTCGGCGCCTGCCGAACCTCCTGCAACTCGTGGCCGTGGGAGCCATCGCCCTGGTCGGGATCGCCTGGGTGGGCTGGCAGATCGGTGGAGCGCGCGCCGGTGCCGCGCCGTCCTCGAGTCTGGCCGTCATCGCTCCATCGACCGTCCTTCCGGCCGGCAGCCTGGGTCCGGGGGCCTCGCGTGATCCTGGGCCATCTGGGTCCACGCCGCCGACCCCCGCCGGCGCGACCGGGTCGCCAAGTCCGTCCGTGATACCGGCGGCCACAGCCTCCCCGACCGCATCCTCGACGAACCTCTACGCCGGAGCTGGCGTCGGGATGTTCTCGAGCGCGGTCGCATCTATCCAGCCACGGGTATACGTGCCCGATGAGGCATCCGGGACCGTCGTGGTCATCGATCCTGTGACCTTCAAGATCCTCTTTCGGTATCCGGTCGGGGCGTCACCCGAGCACGTGACACCTGACTGGGACCTCAAACGCCTCTATGTGGAGGCCGCCTTCGGTGGCCGACTCACCGTCATCGACCCGAAGACCGGCAAGGTCTCCGGACGCCACATAGTGCCTGGGCCATACAACCTGTACTTCACCCTGGATGGCCGGATGGCGATCGTCGTGCTCGACAGCGCCAGATCCGGGGTCGAATACGGCGGCCAGAAGCAGCTCCGCTTCTACGATCGGCGGACGTGGCGCCTGATCAAGGCACTCGATGTGCCATACGCCGGGGCCGACCACCTCGACTTCTCGGCCGACGGGGGCTTCTTCCTCCTCAGTACTGAATACACGGGACGCGTGGTCCGGGTCGATGTCAAGACGATGCAAATCACCGGCGTCCTGAAGGTCGGAGGCAATCCGATCGATGTCCGCCTGGCACCCGATGGACGCGACTTCTACGTCGCGAATCAGGGCCTGAACGGCGTCTCGATCATCGACGCGACGCATCTGCGCCAGGTGGCATTCCTCAGGACCGGGCGAGGGGCGCATGGCCTGGCCATCAGTCGCGATGCACGCCGGCTGTATGTCACCAACCGACTGGCCGGCACACTTTCGGTCATCGACTTCTCGACCCAGAAGGTCATCCGGACCTGGCGGATCGGCGGAAGTCCGGACATGATCGCGGTCTCGCCCGATGGCCGTCAGCTGTGGATCTCGAACCGCTACGGCGGGACCGTTTCGGTCATCGATACCCGCAACGGGCGGGTCATCAAGCTGATCCGGGTCGGCGGCCGGCCCCATGGGTTGGCCTACTTTCCTGGGCCCGGGAGCCTGTCGCTCGGCCACAACGGGATCTATCGCTGAGCCCCGGGGCCTGCGTTCGGCGGTCCATGCTCATGCCGCCTCCCGGCAGCGGTCCTCGCCGCCCCGCTCGCCCAGGGCTCTTGGACCCGCGTCGGCGCCAAGCCCACCGGGCCGAAACCACAGGCGTGGCCCGCGACTCGTCCCGAGCGGGGCCGAGTCGACCAGCCCTTCGCTAGTTGCCCACCGCGTACCAGGAGCCGCCGACCGTGTCGCGGTTCTCGCCTTCGCCCCAGATGGCGACGTTCGCCCCAGTGCTGGTCACCGCCAGGCCGGCGTAGTCGCCGAACGGGAAGTGGTAGCCGGTGGCCGTCTTGTAGGCGGCTCCGGGATATGTCCCCACGTTTGAGAGGAGGACTTCCGACGTCCACGTGACCCCGCCGTCCGAGGTTCGGCTGAAGTACGTGTTGTAGCGACTCGCGCCGTTTCGGTCGTCGGACCACAAGACCCGGAAGTCGTTCGAGGCCTGACCCGCTGCGATCTGCTGGAATCCCTGATCACCGGCTCGATCGGCGGTGACTGAGACCGGGCTCGTCCAGGTGACGCCGTGGTCGATCGACGTCTTCGTGTACAGCACCTTCCTGGCGCCCGCGGCGGCGTTCTTCGTGTATGCCACCATCAGTCTGCCCGCAGGATCCAGGGCGACGACGATCTGGCCGTTGTAGTTGTCGGTCAGACAGGGGGGCGAGGCCACGTTGCAGGCCGGTCCCTGCGTCGAGCTGTCGACGAGCGTCGTCGTCCAGGTGCCGCCACCATTCGCCGATCGCACGAGGTACAGGTCGGATCCGGCCGTTCCCGCAGTGGTTTCGCGGCTGAACGCGAAGTACGCGTTCCCGGCGTTGTCCGCCTGCGCGCTTTCCGCGAACCAGTACCGACCGTCGTTCGTGTTGACCCGTTGCGGGACGGCGAAGGTGGTGCCGCCGTTGACGCTGGTCACGATGAACGCCTTGGGCGTGCCGCCCTTCGCCTTGGTGGAACCGTAGTAGCCGATGTACACGTGGGTTCCGTCCGGCGAAACGGTCATCCACGGCTTGTCGGCCCAGGCCAGCGTGTCATTCACGTCGGGCCGGACCGGAGTCGACCAGGAGGTTCCGCCGTTGGTCGATGTCGAGAAGAACAGGTACCAGTTGTTGGCCCCGCCACTCTGGGTCAGCCAGACCACGTACACCTTGCCGGACGTGTCGACCTTCATGACCTGGTCTGCCTGCCACTTGCCGCCAGCCATGGGCAGCGGCGTCACAGCGGTGAAGGTCGAACCCCCATTCGCCGAGCGCTTGACCATCGTCTGCTGGGCGCTGTTCTCGTTCCGCGCGCTGATGTAGACGACGGGCTGGAGGGGATCCGTCGCGACATAGGGTTCCCAGTCACTCTCCGATACCGGGTTCATCGGCTGCTCGGCCGTGAAGACGGGTGGCGCGGACAGCACGGTCGATGCGGCCGCGAGGCCCGCGACACCCCCGACCACGAGGCAGGTGACGGCGAGTGCGAGCTTCTTCATTGGGTCCCTTTCTCGAGACGCTTCGGGATCCAGCCGATGGAGCAACTCTACAGCGCCGGACGATGAACGCGACCGACACGGAGCGCTACCCGGACGTCGCGGCCTTAGCGATCGCCCGTGCTCTGGCGGGGTCGACCGGGAGTCGCTCATCGCCATCCACGTGGAAGTAGGTGCCCACGATGATCGAGTCCGCGACGCGGAGGAAGGGTCCGACGGTCTCCGGCGTCGCTCCCCCGCCGACCACCAGGCGCAGGTCCGGCTCGACCTCGCGCGCGTCTGCGAGCATGGACAGGGTCCCGGTCGGATCCGAGCCGGTCGCGACGATCGTGCTCGCGCCCGCCTTCCGAGCCTCCTGGACCCCGTCGCGCCAGAGCGCCGGCCAGACGGGCGTACCGGTCCGATCGTGCACGTCCGTCCACAGCGCCACGTCCTCTGCGCGGAGCCGATGACGGTAGGCGAGGGCGGCATTCGCGCAGCCTTCGAGGGTCCCTTCCGCGCGGCGCATGACACCCACCCACACCTTGAGCCGCACGAAGGTGGCGCCGGCGCCATGGGCGATCGCGATGCTGGCCTCCGGGTCGTCGCTCGGGAGATTGAGTCCCCAGGCAGCATCCGGAAAGCGTTCGGTCAACCGCCCGAGCAACGCCCCAAGCGCGGCGACTTCCTGGACGGTCTCCTGCCGCCAGGGACTTCGGGTGGCCAGATTCTGGATCATCAGGGTCGCGAAACCGGCGTCGATGAGGGCCTCGGCGTCCTTCGATGCGGCATCCAGCGTGTCCGCCATCCGCGCCGGACCGCCCGGATCGTGCGGAAAACCCGGGAACTGGACCATCGCGACCAGGCCGTTGGGCTCGCTCATCCGCGCGGCTCCCCGCGCGGTGTGGCAGCGGCCAGCGCCTCGGCGACTGCGGGCGCGACATCGTCGGGACCATCCACCCAGCGGACCAGGGCCATGTCCCGCTTGCCCACGACCAGGTGCTCTGCAACGGTATCGAGGATCGCTCGCCAGCCCGGACCGACCAGGATGAGAGGCGGCGTCAGGTCGGGGTCCGTCTGTCGATCGGCCCAGGTCACGGCCAACTCGGCGAGTGTCCCGATGCCGCCGTCCACGGCCACGAGCGCCGCGCAGGAAGCGAGCACCGGCAGGCGGCCGACGAAGGAGTCCACCCAGATCGTCCGGGTCACCCAGCGGTTCGGCTGCAGGTCAGGCCAGCGCCGCACCGGCAGGCCGATCACTTCGCCACCGGCTTCCGCGGCTCCCCGGCTGACGGCCTCCATGGATCCGGCATAGCCACCGGTCATGACCGTGAACCCGGCCTCCGCGAGGCGTCGCCCGACAAGCATCCCCAGCGCATAGCGCGGGTCTTCCGCGGTGATCCGCGCCGAACCGAGGACGCCGACGATCGGCTTGACGACCGACGCCATCAGCCGGCCACGAACTGGGCGCCGCGCACGCCCTTGCCGGGTTCCAGGGTGAGGATCAGGCCGCGCAGGACGCCGTCCGAATATTCACTCCCCGGGTTGTACGCGACCGAACGACCGATCTTCACGCTGCCCCGGGACTCATGGATGTGGCCGTGCAGGCCGACAAGCGGCTGGAACCGCTCGGTGGCCGTTCGGACCGCACTGGACCCGACGCCGCCCGTCACCGGTGACCCATTCTTGATGACCGGGCTGAGGTCCGGCTGCAGCAGGATCGCCTGATCCAGGGTGGTCTCCCTGGGCGGGACGTGCAGGTTGAAGATCGTCCGGTCCGGATGGGAGGCCTGGCTTGCCACTGCCTCGATCCTCGTGAGCAATTCCGGTTCATCGAGCTCCCGCGGCGACGCCCACGGGGTGATGTTCGAGTAGCCGAACGACACCAGCTCGTAGCCGCCCGGCAGCTCGATGACGCGGTCGTCCGGGTTGATCACGCGGGTCGACGATGACAGCAGCTCATCGATGAACGGCTGGTCGTCGTTGCCCGGCGAGATGATGCACATCGGCCCCGACGGACCGAGGCGCTCGGCCGCGAAGTCCAGCCAGCGCGACAGCGTCTCGGTCATCAGGCGACGGAAGGCTGCCTCCACCTTGGTCGGGTCGGCGTGCAGTTCCTCCAGCTCGTCCGGCGTCACGATCGCGGGATAGTAGCCGGCGTCGCCGATGAGCTTCTGGACCCGGGGCAGGCCATCGTCCTCGAACCGACGGGTCTGGCCGAAGACCTCGGCGACATAGTGACCGGGGGTCTCCTGGACGATGGGCACGATCATCTTGCCCGTGACGTCGCCGCCCATGATCAGGGCGTCGACGCCGTAGAACGCGCCGGCATTGATGAACTTGCGGAAGCATCGCTCCGAACCGTGGATGTCCGTGGCGTAGAAGAACTTGATCGGGCGACTCATGGGTGGGCGACCTCTTCGGGCAGTTCGTACCACGGCATCCGCCGGCCGACCGTCGCCCGGGCGCGCCAGCGGACCGAGCGCGGGGCGCCCTCCACGACGGCCCGGACCTCGCCGATCCGATCGGCCAGCCGTGATCGGCGGTCCGGCTCGATGCCCGCGATCGTGCGGTTCCGCTCCGCAAGCTTCTCGAGGTTGCCGGACAGCGTCGCGTACCAACCCCAATCGTGCCCGACAAGCGTTGCCAGCCGGCCTGGATCGATCGCCTCCGGTCCCGCGCCCACGCCGTGGTCCCCCAGCAGGACAAGTACGTCCGTGAGGTCCTTGTCGTTCACCTCGACGATCTGGAGCTTGGTCAGCAGGAGGTCCACGGGCGCGAGCGAGAGGCCCTCGGCCGGGAGGCGGTCGCGCAGGTCGAGCGCGTGGCACATCGCGAAGTCGCCCACGAACGTGTCGATCTGGCGCTCGTTCAACGGGTCGTGATGGAGCAGCCGTCGGTGGCCATGGAGGGCGTTGAAGCGCGTGTTCGGTTCGTAGCCGGACGACTCGAGGAGCCGCCGAAACACGGGGCCGTAGGAGCGCCCGACGACGTAGTCGAGGTCGCCGTAGGTCCGTCGCATCGGCGCCGGGATCTCGATGTGCGCATGCAGCGCCACGCCACAGCCGCCCAGCAATCGAGCCCGCACACCGGCCGCATCCGCCAGGGTCGCCAGCCGCCGCGCTTCATCGAGGACCGAGGCGAGCGGGAGCCCGGGCCGTGTGTCCGTCATGCGGGCGTTCCCCGGGTGTCGCGGTGGATGGTCTCGTAGTGCTCGATCTCGTGCTCGGCCGAGGGGAAGCCGTAGGACGTCGCCCCGAGCCGCTCGGCGAGGAAGAACGCCGTGAGTGCCAGCGGCAGGCAGGTCAGCAACGGGCTGTAGGCCTCGTCGAGGCCGGTCGCGATCGGAAGGACGACCGTCGCGGATCCGGCCACGGCGTCGTCGGTGACGTCGCTGACCAGGATCGTGGGGGCGCCGATGAACGCCATCTCGGCGAGCAGTTCGCCAGCCCGGTCACGGGCGGCACCGGACGGGGCGATGACGACGATCGGCGTCGTCGGGCCGCTCACGAAGTACTGCTCGTGCGCCCACTCCTCGAGCTGCTGCGCCACACCGTACCGTTGTGGACCTTCGAACAGCTTGGCCGCCCCGAACTCGGCGGATGCTCGGTGTGGGCCGGACCCGATGAACGTGCTGGTACCGGCCGCGGCGACCGTCTCGGCCGCGCGCTGGGCAGGTTCCGTGGCCAGCCGGATGGTCTCTCGTGCCAGGTCCGGGGCCATCGCGAGCGCCGCTTCGGCCCGGGCGGCACCCTCGGTCCGCCCCGCAGTCCGGGCGAGTTCGGCACCCAGCGTGTAGAGCGCGGTGAGCATCGCCACATAGGTACTCGTGCCCGGGGAGAAACCGAGGGTCGGTACGTCCATGAGGATCGGTTCGGCGGTCTGAGCGAGGCGCCCATCCGCCCGACCGGTCAGCGCGACCGTCCGCCAGCCGAATCCTCGTGCCGTCGTCGCCGCCTCGATCGTCCGACCGACCGATCCCGAATACGAGATCGCGACCAGCAGCGGCGGACGAGGCTCCGTCGGGATGTATCGGACGGCATAGCGCGTGAGTTCAAGCGCTTCAAGCGCCTGGCATCGGACGCCCGCGTCCCGCTCCAGCGCGAGCTTGGCGCCGACACCGGCGAAGTGGGAGTCGCCACAGCCCGTGAGGACGACCTCGGGATGGGGCCGGCCGAGCTCTTCAGCAAGGGCGCGCATGGGCGCGCGCAGGCGTGCCGATTGCTCGGCGATGACGCTCGGGATCGTGTCGATCTCGGCGACCATGAAGTCGATCGAGCGCCGGTCGGCCGGCAGCTCGGCGGGCCTGTCGTTCAACCCGCGGACGCCTTGACCGTGGTCGCCGCCATCCGTCGGCTGGCTTCATCAGGGACGAGCCACGCATGCAGGGCACCGAAATCGCCCAGCGCAAGCGATGCCCCGGCGGCCCCGCGGGTCGCGGCCTGCACCAGGTCGTCGCCGACGGCGAGGCCGGCGACCAGGCTACCGCAGAAGGCATCGCCCGCGCCCGTGACATCGACGACCGGACCAGGGGCGATGCCGACCTCGGTGATCCGGCCTGTCTGCGCGTCGTGGACCAGGGACCCATCAGGACCCATCTTGATGACGGTGGCTCGCTGGCCGAGCGCACCAAGCTCCCGGATGGCGCGGGCGGGATCATCCCAGCCGAACCAGCTGGCGACCTCTTCCCGGCTCGGGATGAACACCGTGATCCGCGGCAACATCGCCGCGATCCGATCCTGGAAGCCGGCCACCTCGTCCTCATGGGTGTCGAGCGTGAGGGCGGCATCCGGTGCCCACGCGCGGATGGCGGTGACCAGGCGCTCGACCGCGTCGAGGGGCATCGCAGCGATATGGAATGCCCGGGCCGTACGGAACGCGGTGGGAACGTCGTCAGGTGTCGGGGCGGTCTCGGCAAACGCCGATTCAGGTGAGCGCTGGAGCCAGCGGCGTCGACCGTCGGCCTCGTAGATGACCCAGTACCGGATCGCGACCCCCGGACGCGGGGCGCCGGCAAGATCCAGCCCGACCGTCCGAAGATGGGCCAGATGCTCCGCGGGAAAATCTGCGCCCGCTGGTGCCACGACACCGACGGGGCCGGTCCAGAGCGAGGCGGACAGGGCGGCATACGTCGCATCGCCGCCACACGACGCCATCGTCGTCCGGCCGTCCGGCAGGACGACGTCATCGATCGAAAGCTGGCCCATGACGACTACGGACGGAGTCAGCGCTGCAACGGACATGCGACCTGCCTTGATGCCTTGATGCCTTGACGCCTTGATGGGTAGACAGCCGACGAGCGGGCCTGGGGGTTCGACCCGCTCGTCGGTGCGCGACTGGAACCTGGTCAGATCACTCGGGTGGGATCTCGCGATAGGCGAGCGAGACATCGATGCCACGACGCTTGTTGAACATGGTCGCACCGACATACCAGATGACGCCGAGGACCACGACCGTACTCATCACGACGAGCGAGATGTCACGGGTGACCCCGAACGCCCCGTTGAGGGTGTCGTTGAACACGAACATGACCATCATCCCGCCCAGCACGACGACGCCACCGAGTCCGGCCAGCGTCACGGTCGGGACCCCCAGGAGACGTCGACCGCCGGCCGATTGCCAGACGTCCGGCAAGCGATACGGGAACGCTATCCCGGCGATGGAGACGATGATGAACGCGACCAACTGTGCGACCAGCGCCCCAAGGAGGCTGGCCTGCGGGATGGCGATGAGCGCGAGGAGCGCGACCTCGCCCGTGATCGTGGCGAAGACGATCGCCTTGACGGGCGTGTGGTACTTGTCCGACACGTCGCCGAGCTGGCTCGGGACCATCCGGTCGAGTGACCAGGCCAGCATGTAGCGCGTGGCCTGCAGCTCCGACAACGGCGTCCCGTTGACGGCCCACATGACGAACCCGATGCCGATGACCGCGAGGATCAACGGATTGTCGGTGAGCAGACTGATGATGAAGTTGAAGCCCGGCATGACCGGGAGCCCGAGCTTGTCGCCGGGGATCGCCCCGAGGGCGCCGATCCAGTCGGCGGAGACTGCCTGGGTGAAGAGGAAGACCAGCAGTGCGAGGACCGCACCGTTGATCAGGACCCCGCCGACCATCGCGACGTATTGGGTCGTCGAGGCCCGCTTGACCTCGCCGCCGATCTGGGCCGAGCCCTGGGCGTAACCGACCACGAAGAAGACCCATGGCAGCATCAGGAGCGTGGCCTTCAGGTCGAACCCGGCGCTCGCGCTGGGGAGGATGTAGCCGCCAGCCTGCGCGGTCGGGATGATCTCATCGAACTTGAGGCCGCCGAACTTGGCGACGAACGCATCCCACGCGGCCGGCACATGGCTGCCGCTGGTGATCAGCAGGATGATGGCGATCAGGATGCTGCCACCGGCGAACAGGAACGCGAACTTCTGCCAGCGCCAATACCCCTGGCCGCCGAAGATGAGCAGGGCCCCGAACCCGATATTGATCAGCGAGCCGAGGATGAACACCCACATCGGCTGGGTCATGGTCGTGGCCACGTCGTTGAGTCCGCTGTTGCCGGTGACGCCGCCGATGACCGATAGCGACACCGGGATCGCGAAGGTCAGCGCGAACCAGGCATTGAAGCCGATCCAGAAGAACACCAGCCAGATGCCCTGGCTCCACGCCATCAGCCAACCCAGGAACGGATGCAGAGCACGCGACACGAAGACGTAGTCGCCGCCCGAGCGCGGCATCGCGGCACTGAATTCGCTGTAGACCCAGAGCAGGGTGAACGCCATCAGCACCGTGCCGATGACGACGGCCGCGATCATGCTGCCGGCCGGGAAGAAGCTCTGCGCCTGCAGGAACAGGAAGACCGCGCCGATCCCGACATTCATGCCGATGGAATTCATCAGCAAGGCGTCGATCAGGCTGACTTCCCTGACGAGCCCGGTGGACTTCCGTAAGAAGACCCCGGGTCCAGACCCCCGTATCCCGACGGTGTCCTGCATGCGTCCCTCTCCTCTCCTCGTTCACGACCGCCAGTCGACGGTCGTCTCCTAGCGCTGGCTATCGATCCGGAAGATGAACCGGTCCCCCCGATACAGGATGTCGGCCGATTCGATCGGCCTGCCGGTCGCGTCGTGGGTGAGTGAACGAACGAGCAGCGCGGGCGCTCCGAGCGACACCCCGAGCAGGTCCGCCTGGTCGTCGTCGCAGCGGACGACCTCCAGGGTGCTGCGGGCGGTCCCGACGGGCGTCTCGAACATCTGCTCGAGCGTCCGATACAGCGACCGCCCTTCCTCGAACCCGAGCATCGACTCGAGCCGGCCGAATCGCTCCGCGTCGAGATAGGCGTCGAGGATCGCGGCCGGTTCGCCTCGGACGAGGGCCAGTCGGCGCAGGCGAACGACCGACGAGCCAGGCCGGAGGCCAAGCGCTTTCAGCACGTGGCTCGGTCCGGGTCCGACCACCTGGTCCAGGACCGTCATCGAGAACGGGATCCGCCTGGACCGTAGCTCGTCGGTGAAGCTGGCAAGGAGGGTCACCGGCGTATCGACACGCCCCTCGGCGACGAAGGTGCCTTTGCCCTTGATCCGGATGACCATCCCTGCCGCGACCAGGTCCAGTAGCGCCTGGCGCACTGGAGCCAGACTGACGCCGAACCGACCGGCGTATTCGTGCTCGGTCAGCAGTTGATCGCCCGGTCGCAGCTCGCCCGACTGGATCTGGGCGTGGATGGCACGCCGGATCTGATCGTGGAGCGGCGCGGGTCTGGTTCGGCTCACCGCAGTCGTCAAGCCATAATCTTATGACATTATGTCAATGCCCTACAGGCGGTGGTCCTCCGCGAACGTCGCATGACACCGAGGACGGCCCGGGTCGCGCTCGAGGAGGCCCTGCGATGAGCCTCGTCCTCGTCAAGCCCTTCGCTCAGCGGCGTTGGTGAGGAACGCGTCGAGCTGCTCGACGACGAAGGCGTGGTCCACGAGCTGCGGCAGTCCGGAGACGACGACCGAGCCGATCACGCCCACGTTCCGGGCCCGCAGCGGGAATGCGCCGCCGTGTGCCTGGTAGTGCTCTGGCGACAGCCCGTGGCTCGTGTTCACGTCCTCGCCAACGAGCTCGTGCCGCAGCCGAACGAGCAGCGAGCTGTGCTCGAAATGCTCCGTGATACGCGCCTTCTTCGCAGCCCACCCGTCGTTGGACGCCGTGCTCCCCGGGAGCGCCGCCACATACACCAGGCGGCCGCCGGATCTGATCTGGATGACGATCGGGAGTTCGCGTTCGGCCGCAGCGCCCGTCATCCGGCGCCCGAGCTCGAGCAGCGTCCCGAGGTCGGCCCGGTCGAGCACCAGCTCGCGCTCCTGTGCCTCGAGCTCATCGATCGTCGGGTGATCGTCGTCATTCGATTTCGCCATCGTTGCCTCCGTGGGATCGCGAGGATGCCACAGGGGCCTGTCGACGTTCAGATCCTGTTCATGGAACCCACGCCGGGCCGACGGCGGTCATCGCGGCGAACCCTCCTGCAGGTCCGACACCGATCGAACGAACCGGCCACGATCGGCCACATACCTGTCATGAAGTTCCTCCTCGGGATCGCGCTGGCCGCCCTCCTCGTCGTCGCTTGCAGCGCCCCGCCTGGCGTGGCCTACGGGGGACGTCCGCCCGTGCCGCCGGTGAAGACCGCGACCCCGGCCGGCCCGGCCGGCCCGAGGCCGTCGCCACGCGCTGCGCCGGCCACGCCCAGTCTCGCTCGACTCATCGGTCAGAAACTCGTGATCCGGATGGACGGCGCCACCCCGAGTGCGGACCTGCTCGGACGGATCCGCCGCGGTGAGATCGGCGGGGTGATCCTGCTCGGCGCGAGCATCACGACGCGACCGGCCCTCATCACGTTGACCCGAACGCTCCAGGCGGCCGCCACCCAGGGCCACCAGCCGACCCTGCTGATCGCAGTGGACCAGGAGGGCGGCGCCATCAAGCGGATCCCGTGGGCCCCGCCCACGCTCAGCCCGCTGCAGCTCGGCGCGCGCAAGTGCGCATCCGTCTCGCGCGCTCAGGGTCAGGCGACCGGCGCCGCGCTCCACAGCCTTGGGATCAACGTCGACTTCGCGCCGGTCGCCGACGTCCCGGCTTCGTCCGCGTCCTTCATGGAACGGCAGGGCCGGACGTTCTCGTCCTCGGCCACCGAGACCGCCACCCTGGCCGACGCCATCGCGGGCGGCCTCCGGTCCGAAGGGGTCGTGCCGGTGATGAAGCACTTCCCGGGTCTCGGATCCGCCACGCGCGACACGGACTCGTACGTCGTGCGCATCGCGGCATCGAAAGCCGCGCTTGCGGGTGGCCTTCGACCGTACCGGACAGCGATCGCCCACGACATCCCGATGATCATGCTGTCCAACGCCACCTACAGCGCCTACGACGTAGACGATGCCGCCGGGTGGTCGCATCCGATCGGCGTCACGCTGCTCCGGGGGGAACTGGGGTTCACCGGGGTCACGATCACCGACTCGCTGGACGGCACAGCCCGTTCCCGCGGCGTCTCAGAACGAACGCTCGCGAGTCGGGCTGCGGCCGCCGGCACGGACATGCTCCTGCTGACCGGGTCCGAGTCGACGACGAACGCGACCTACGCCGCCCTGTTGCGCGAGGCCCAGGCAGGCTCGCTGTCCAGGACGATGCTCAGGGCATCGTACGAGCGGATCCGGACCCTCAAGGCGAGCCTGTAGCCGACCGTCACTCGCGGGCGCTCCGCCGCGCCGCGTTACCATCGGACCGATGCAGACCGAACGGATCCAGGTCGCCGAAGGTGTGGACCTCGCCGTGGACCGATGGAGCCCAGACACGGACGGTTCGCCCGGTGCTCCGTTCCTGCTGGTGCACGGGCTCGCCTCGAACGCCCGCATGTGGGACGGGGTCGCTTCGAGCCTCACCGCGAACGGTCATCCGGTGGTCACGGTGGACCTTCGCGGCCACGGCCGGTCCGCAAAGCCGGACGGGCCGTACGACGTCCCGAGCGTCGCCCGCGACCTGACCGTCCTCATCGAGCGGCTGGGTCTCGACGGCCCGATCGTGGCCGGTCAGTCCTGGGGCGGGAACGTGGTCCTGGAGCTTGCCGCCTCGCACCCGGCCGCCGCCAGCGCCATCGTCTGCGTCGACGGCGGCTGGATCGAGTTGCGGCGAGACTTCCCGGACTGGCACGCGTGCCGGCGGGCGCTCGCCCCGCCGCACCTGGTCGGCCGCCGTTACGACGAAGTGGAAGGGTATGCACGGTCCGCCCACCCGGACTGGCCGGAGAGCGGGATCCGCGGGATGCTCGCGAATTTCGACGTCCGTCCGGACGGGACGATCGCCCCGTGGTTGACCTTCGAGCATCACATGACGGTCCTGCGCGGCCTGTGGGAACACCACCCCTCGGAGCGCTACCCGGATGTCGCCGTCCCGGTGCTGCTCGCGCCCGCGGGACACGATGGACAGACAGACCGCGACGCAGGCAAGCGAGACACCGTCGAGGCCGCCCTGGACGCGATCCCAAACGCCCGTGTCCACTGGTTCGCCGGGGACCACGACATCCACGCCCAGCACCCGGACGAACTGTCGGCTGTGATGCAGGACTTCGCCGCGGACAAGGTCGCCCGGTGAGTTCACCACGCGTGCTCGCGATCATGGGCTCGGGCGAGACCGCCCCGACCATGGCCAAGGTCCATCGCTCCCTCTTCGAGCGATTCGGGTCGGAACTCGGCTCGCACCCGGGACCGGTGCCCGCGGCCATCCTGGATACGCCGTACGGCTTCCAGGAGAACGCGGACGAACTGAGCGCCCGGACCGTGCAGTTCTTCGCCGAGAACGTCGGGCGGCCCGTGTCCGTCGCCTCGTACCGGTCGCGGGACGCCGATGCCATCACCACCTCGACCGCTGTGGCACGCGTTCGCGAGGCGCGCTACCTGATGGCCGGCCCCGGGAGCCCCAGCTACGCCATCCGTCAGTGGGCGGACGGCCCGATCCCGGCGGCGCTGGCCGACGGACTGCGGGATGGCGGCATCCTGACGATGGCGAGCGCCGCCGCCCTCACGCTGGGCGTGGCGACGATCCCCGTATACGAGATCTACAAGGTGGGCGCGGACCCGACCTGGCTGCCCGGGCTGGACCTGCTGGGTCCTGCGACCGGCTGGCAGGCGGCCGTCGTCCCCCACTTCGATAACGCCGAAGGCGGCCACCACGACACGCGCTTCTGCTACATGGGCGAGCGGCGATTGCGGACCCTGGAGGCGCAGCTCCCGGCCGGGGTGTTCATCCTGGGCGTCGATAGCCACACGGCGCTCATCCTGGATCTCGACCGGCGCATGGCGACGGTGGCCGGCCTGGGCGGGGTGACCGTCCGGGTCGACGGCCGGGGCACGGTCTTTCCCAGCGGCAGCGAGATCGGGATCGACACGATCGCCGAGGTCGCGGCGGGGCTCGAGACGGGCGAGGCGGTCGACATCGGCTGGGAGCCGGATCCGGGCGGACCAGCAGGCAAGGTCGCGGGACGCGGCGCCAGAGCGTCGCGTCGCGCCGATCCGCTGCCCGATGAGGTCGCGATACTGGAGGGCACGGTCATCGATGCCCTCGGCCACGACCGACCACGCGAAGCCGTCGCCGCGCTCCTGGATCTCGACGATGCCATCGAAGCCCGGATGCGGGCCGGCGAGGACAGCCCGGATCTCGACAATGCCGCGGCGACCTTCCGGTCGCTCATCGTGCGGCTCGGTGAGGCTGCGGCCGGCGGCACGGCCGACCCGCGGCCCGCGATCGCGCCGTTCGTCGAGGCCCTGCTGCTGCTGCGGACGCGCGCCCGGGACGGACAGGATTGGGCCACGGCCGACGTGATCCGTGAACGACTCACGGCGGCCGGGGTGGACGTCCGCGACGGGCCCGAAGGATCCAGCTGGGTCCTCGCCGGGTCCTGAAGGTCCGGGTCGGTCGGTGGCCGATCAGCGCAGGCGACACGTGGCGACGCGCTCCGCCTTGTCGAGCGCTGATAGCGACTTTGGGTCGGCGAACGACGATCAGGCCGTCAACGCAGGCGGGCCACGATGGCGAGGATCTCGTCCCCGTAGGTCTCGATCTTGGCCGGCCCGACCCCTTTGACGCGCCGCAGCGCCGCCGCACTCGGCGGCTTCACGTCCGCGATCGCGGCCAGGGTCTGGTCGTGGAAGACGACGTACGGTGGGACGCCGTCCTCGCGGGCCTTGGCCGTGCGCCAGGCGCGAAGCGCGGCGAAGAGCGGGTCGTCGTCGGCGACGCCGTACGGATTCGCCGCCGCGGCCTTACTGGCGGTCTTGCGCGCCCCCTGGTCCGCGGCGAACCGGTCCGGCAGCTGGGTGACACGATGCTCACCGCGCGGCCGCAGGTCCGCCAGGAAGCGGCTGGGCTCGCGGCGCGTCGTCCGCCCACGCGTCTCGCGTTCGGCCGCCCATGAGATCGACAGGTGTCGCCTGGCCCGGGTGATCCCGACGTACAGGAGGCGGCCCTCCTCGGCGAGCAGTTCATCATCGTCGAAGGCCTGTCGGATGGGCAGCAGACCCTCTTCCAGCGCCGGCAGGGCGACGGCGTCCCACTCGAGACCCTTAGCACGGTGGTAGGTGAGCAGGTTCACGCCGTCGGCCGAGCCCGCGCGCTCCGCCGCCTTCCGACGGTCCAGCTCGGCGAGATAGCCGGCGACATCGACACGCGAATCCTTGCGCGTCAGGGTCCCGAGGATATCCAGCAGCGTATCCAGTGCGGCCGTGCGCTCACGCGCTTCCTCGCCTGCCTGCCCGGTCACGACGTCATCGTCATAGCCCAGCTTGGCCGCCCAGATCGCCCGGATCGCACCGACCAGGCTCAGACCGGTCTGGGTCAGTCGAGCCTGCCGAACGAGATCGACGGCGGCATTGACGTCCGGCCGATCGAAGAAGTGGAGCCCGCGCACCTGGTATGGGATCTCGGCCCTGGTCAGCTCGGCCTCGATCGGGGCCAATTGCGCGTTGATGCGCACGAGCACGGCGATCTCGGACGGCGGCACCCCGTCGGCGACGCGTTCCCGGATCCAGCGCGCCAGAGCGGCGAGTTCCGCGGCCTCGGTCCCGTGGCGAGCGACAGTCGCTGCCGGCCCAGACGGCTGGGTCGCGACGAGGCGCTTGGGTCGGCCGGTCGAGGCGAGGAGGTTGTTCGCGAGCGCGAGGACCTCGGGCGACGACCGATAGTTCTCGAGCAGCTCGATGACATGTGCGCCCTTGTACCGGTCGGCAAATCCCGTCAGGAACTCGCTCGTGGCGCCGGTGAACGTATAGATGGTCTGGTCTTCGTCGCCGACCACGCAGAGATCCGGTCGGTCACCCAGCCACAGGTCGAGCAACCCTTGCTGCAGCGGATTCGTGTCCTGGTACTCGTCCACGCTGAACCAGCGTTTCCGAGCGCGGACCGTCTCGGCGGCGTCCGGCGAGTCGCGCAGGATCTCAGCGGTTCGCAGCAGCAAGTCGTCGAAGTCGATGCGCCCGGAGCGGTCCTTCGCCCGCTCGTATCCGTCGAAGACCTTGAGGAACGCCTCCATGGGGATCGGCGGTCGACGTAATGGCACCTTGTTCACGCCGGCGACGGCGGCTTCGTACGTCGCGGGGGTGAGGCTCCGACTCTTCGCCCACTCGATCTCGTCCGCCACGTCCTTGGTCGGCGTGAACCGATGTGGCGGTGGCAGCACGCGGAGCAGCGGCGCCAACAGCGGCGCCTTCGACTCGAGCAGGTCGGGAAGCTGGGCGCCGTCGTGGTAGATCGGCCAGAAGTGACGGAGCTGGCTCAGGGCATGGGCATGGAACGTGCGTGCGGTGACGCTGGGCAGCCCGAGGTGCTCGAGACGCTCCACCATCTCCTTCGCGGCCTTGGCCGTGAAGGTCACGACCAGCACCTGATCGGCGGGGACCACGTCCGTCGCGATCGCGTAGGCGGTGCGCCGGCTGATGACCCGGGTCTTGCCGGAGCCGGCCCCAGCCTGGATGGCGACCGGGCCGGTCGTCGCGATGACAGCCTCCCGCTGGGCGTCGTTCAGATCGTCGAGCAGCCGCGCGAGGTCCGGGATGGGCACGTAACCAGTATGGACGTCGTGGCTTGCCCACGGATCACCCGGGCGTGCCGCGGTCCGGGGGACCGTTCAGACGCTCGAGACGACGGGGGTACGTTCGGATCCGTGAAGCAAGGTCCGGGCGATGACGAGCCAGACCAGGCTGAGCGGTGCGATCAGCACGACGGCGCTCACCTCGGCCGTCCGCAACGCATACCACGGCACGACGAGCGACGCGCTCATGAGTCCGAGCGGGACCACCACGCCGAGGCCCAGCACGACCACCGCTCCGGTCGACATGATCCCCGCGGATCGTGCGCCCACGGCGAGGCAGCCCAGGCCGACGATGAAGACCATCGCGACGGGGAAGTGCCACGGCGCTACCGCCCAGACCGGACCGGCGATCATCGCCAGGATCCCGGCGACCGCGGTCAGTCGGGCCGTGGACGGCAGTCGAGCCACGATGCGAGCCAGCCCGATCGAGAGCAGCACGACCGAAGCCAGCAGGAACGGCACGGCAGTGCCGCCATCGCGATAGGAGCCGTACTCGTCGAACCGGATCGGACCGGTCGCCGCGACCCCGATACCGGCCCAGAACAGCGCGAACCCGGCCAGTGACAGGTAGCCGATGCGATCTGGGATCCGTTCAGGGCCGTGGACCTGCGGGTGCCATCGAGCGTCGAGGGCCCCGGCGACGACGTCCAGCCGATCGCGCAGCGTGAGCGGGCGCGACTCCAGGACGGCGAGGAACTCATCCTCGTACCGCGCACGCCATGGGGCCGGATACAGGCTGACGAGTCGACTCATCCCGGCGCTCCCTCCAGGCGATCCAGGCCCGTATCGGCCAGGTGGCGAAGGTTCTCGAGCTGCGATGTGAGGCTGGCTGCGCCTTCGGCCGTCAACCGGTAGGGCCGGCGACGGCTCCCGTCGTCGGGCAAGGGCGCGATCAAGCCCTGGCTTTCCAGCCGCGCGAGGGCCGCGTAGAGCGTGCCGGCCCCGACGCGACGACCGCCGACCGCCTCCGCGTCGCTCATGATGGCGTAGCCGTGCTTCGGCCCGTCGGACAGGCTGATCAGGATCAGCAGTGACGGCTCGGCATGTCGGCCCCATCCGGGTAGTGCGGATCCCACGAACGGTCGCCTCCTGTGTCGCCGGATCGGTGTATCGATGAACGATATACGCCTGTCGATGACGCGGCGTCAAGCGCCGTGTGCGACGATCGCTCGATGGGAACGACGCTGATGACCGCCGACGATGCCTACGACGTCGCCATCGTCGGGGCGAGGGTGGCCGGGTCCGTCCTTGCGTCGTACCTCGGAGACCTCGGGTGGCGGGTCCTGCTCGTCGATCGCGCTACCTTCCCGAGCACGACCATCTCCACGCACTTCTTCCGTGGGGCCGGCCTGGTCGGCGTGCTCGATGAGCTCGGCGTCCTGACCCAGGCACTGGCGCTGGGCGCGCCGCCGCTGACCCGCGAGTTCGACTACGAGACCGGCTCCGCCGAAGGTCGCATCGGACCACCGCAGGATCCTGGGTCGGTGGGCTATTGCCTGTCAGTCCGCCGGGAGCCGCTGGATGCGCTCCTGGTCGATCGAGCGGCGAATAGCTCGTCGGTGACGTTCATCGAAGGCACCCAGGCGATCGACATCGTGTCGGACGGCGCGGACGTCGTCGGTCTGACGCTGCGGAACGGCGACGACGAGCGGACGACGCACGCACGGCTGGTCGTCGGCGCCGACGGCCACAATTCGACGATCGCCCGGCTCGTGGACGCCCCGGTCCAGGTCGACGCCGGTCGCGTCCGCGGTTGCTTCTTCTGCTACGTGTCGGGCTTTCCCGGCCCGGACGGTGCGCCGCCGGACGGCCCGGAGTTCTCGCTCGACGGGGACGAGATGGCCTATGTCTTTCCGAGCGATGCCGGGATCTCCTGCATCGCCATCTCGGTGACCCTCGAGACGTTCGCGACGATGCGCGGCGGCGGACTCGAGGTGTTCCGCGATCGGCTCCGCAACCACCGGGGGCTCGCCGAGCGCTTCGAGGCGGCGACACCGGAGAGTGGCGTGCTCGGCCGGGGGCCGCAGGCGAACGTCGTGCGGGTGCCGGTCGGGCCGGGCTGGGCATTGGTCGGCGATGCCGGGATGCAGCAGGACGCCTGGGCCGGGTTGGGGATGGACAACGCCGGTGTCCACGCGAGGCTGCTCGCGTCGACGATCGACGATTGGTTCGCGGGTCGCACCACGCGCGACGAGGCCCTCGCCCGATATCACCGCAAACGGGATGAGCACGCCCTGGACGGATTCCATCAGACCGTCTCGCTCGGTCGGGATCTTCGTCAGCTCGCCTGATCGGGCAGGCGGACCGTCGGCAGAGGGACTCCGGCCCCCAGACCGACATCGCCGATGGTTCCAACGCAACGGAACCAATTCGAAGCGGATCTGTCCTCGGCGAACTGGTTCCGCGTGATCGGAACCATCGCGTCAGGTCGCTCCAGCGGGACCAAACCTGCCATCGGCCGCGCCGTCGAGCCCTAATGCGTTGCCGGCGCCGCGCCGTACTGCTCGGCCAGGATCCGGGTCGCCGCGAGGACGATCGGGTCGAAGTCGCGCGGGGACAGCGCAGCGTGCGCCTCCAGGCCGGCGATCATCCGCGGTTCCCAGAATGCGTGCAGGTGATAGGCGACCTTGACGGCCGCCTCGTCGTCGGACAGGTAGATGAACTGCCGCGAGATCTGGTTCGCCATGCGAACGAGGTCCCGGTCCAGACGCTGGTCAGGCACGCCGTCCGGCAACCCCCGCCGATGCGCTGCCCATCTCCACGAGCGTGGACTCCAGCGGCACCTGGTGCATGATCAGCGGCTTCGTCTTGGGGGCCGGCGTCACTTGGACGGCGGTCACCTTGTACTCGGGGCAGTTGGTCGCCCAGTCCGAATACTCGGTGGTGACCACGTTGGCGCCCGTGACCGGGTGGTGGAACGTCGTATAGACGACGCCCGGCGGCATCCGTTCGGACAGTTTCGCCTTGAGGGTCGTCTCGCCGACCCGGCTCGCGAGCGACACCCAGTCGCCGTCGTGGATCCCGCGCATCTCGGCATCGCTCGGATGGATGTCGAGGACGTCCTCCGGATGCCACGTGTTGTTCTTGGTCCGCCGGGTCTGCGCGCCCACGTTGTACTGGGAGAGGATCCGTCCGGTCGTCAGCAGCAGCGGGAACTTGCGGTTCGTCCGCTCGTCGGTCGGTACGTAGGCCGTCTCGACGAAGTGGCCCTTGCCGCGCACGAACCCGTCGACATGCATCGTCCGCGTCCCGTTGGGAGCGGCCTCGTTGCATGGCCATTGGATGCTCCCGAGCTCGTCCAGCTTCTTGAAGGACACACCAGCGAACGTCGGCGTCAGGGCCGCGATCTCGTCCATGATCTCGGACTCGTTGGCATAAGCCATGTGGTAGCCCATCGCCGCCGAGATCTCGACCACGACCTCCCACTCCTGCTTGCCGGTCACCGGCTTCATGACCGGTCGGACCCGGTTGATCCGGCGCTCGGCGTTCGTGAACGTCCCGTCCTTCTCGAGGAACGAGGTCCCGGGCAGGAACACGTGGGCGTACTTGGCGGTCTCGTTGAGGAACAGGTCCTGCACCACCACCAGGTCCATCGCCATGAGGGCGGCGGTCACGTGCTGGGTGTTCGGGTCCGACTGGGCGAGGTCCTCGCCCTGGATGTAGATCCCGCGGAAGGTCCCGTCGATCGCCGAACTCAGCATGTTGGGGATGCGCAGACCCGGCTCGGGATGGATCGGGGCGCCCCACAGGTCGGCGAAGAGCTCGCGCACGGTCGGGTCCGAGACATGTCGGTAGCCGGACAGCTCATGCGGGAACGAACCCATGTCGCAGGCGCCCTGGACATTGTTCTGGCCACGCAACGGGTTGACGCCGACGCCTTCGCGGCCGATGTTGCCGGTCGCCATCGCCAGGTTGGCCATGCCCATGACCATGGTGGAGCCCTGGCTGTGCTCCGTGACGCCCAGGCCGTAGTAGATCGCGGCGTTCGGGGCGGTGGCGTACAGCCGGGCGGCGGCGCGCAGCTCCCCGGCCGGGACGCCGGTGATCGGCTCCATCGCCTCCGGGCTGTTCTCGGGCAGCGCGATGAACGCGGCCCACTCGGCGACGTCTTCGCAGCGCTCGTCCACGAACGCCTGGTCCATCAGGCCCTCGGTCACCACGACGTGGGCCATCGCGTTGATGACCGCGACGTTGGTGCCGGGCAGGAGCTGGAGGTGGTGGCTCGCCTCGATATGCGGGCTTCGTACGAGGTCGATCCGGCGGGGGTCGATGACGATGAGCCTGGCGCCCTCGCGCAGGCGACGCTTCATCCGCGAGGCGAAGACCGGGTGGCCGTCCGTGGGATTGGCCCCGATGACGACGATGACGTCCGCCTTCGCGACCGAGGCGAAGTCCTGGGTCCCGGCGGACGTCCCGAAGGTCGTCTTGAGGCCGTAGCCGGTGGGTGAGTGGCAGACGCGCGCGCAGGTGTCCACGTTGTTGGTCCCGAACGCCGCGCGGACCATCTTCTGGACGAGGTAGACCTCCTCGTTCGTGCAGCGCGAGGAGGTGATCCCACCGATCGCGCCGGCGCCGTACTGCGCCGCGATCTCCTGGAACCGCGTCGCCGTGTAGGCGATGGCCTCGTCCCAACTGACCTCGCGCCACGGATCCTCGATCGTTTCGCGGACCATGGGCCTGGTGACTCGGTCCTTGTGGCTGGCGTACCCCCACGCGAACCGGCCCTTGACGCACGAGTGGCCCTCGTTCGCCCCGCCATCCTTGTACGGGACCATGTTCACGACCATGTCGCCCTGCATCTCGGCCTTGAACGAACACCCGACGCCGCAGTAGGCGCAGGTCGTGAGCACACTGCGGTTGGGCGGCCCGAGCTGGATGAGCGTCTTCTCCTGGAGCGCGTCGGTGGGGCAGGCCTGGACGCAGGCGCCGCAACTCACGCATTCGGATTCGAGGAACGGCTGGTCCTGGCCGGCCGAGACGTGCGAGTCGAAGCCGCGCCCAGCGATGGTCAGCGCGAACGTGCCCTGGACCTCATCGCAGGCCCGGACGCAGCGCGAGCAGACGATGCACTTGGCGGGATCGAACGCGAAGTACGGGTTGCTGATGTCCTTCGCGGCGTCCTGGTGATGGGTCTCGGGCTGGCCGTATCGCACGTCGACCAGGCCCACGGTGTCGGCGAGGTCGTGCAGCTCGCAACCGTGCCCGTTGCCGCCCGTCAGGCAGTCTTGCGGGTGGTCGCTGAAGTACAGCTCCATGACCCCGGCGCGCAGACGCTGCACCTTGTCCGTCTGGGTCTTGACCGACATCCCGTCGGTGCACGGCGTCGTGCAGGAGGCGGGAGTCCCGCGGCGGCCGTCCACCTCCACCAGGCAGAGTCGGCATGATCCGAACGCGTCGAGCGAGTCAGTCGCGCAGAGCTTGGGGATCTCCACGCCGGCCGTGGCGGCCGCCCGCATGATCGACGTACCCTCGGCGACCTCGACATCACGCCCGTCGACCCGGACACGGACCGTGGCAGGGCCAGGCCGAGCCTTGGTCCCGAAGTCCTGTTCCCGGATGAGCGTCATGCCTGGCCTCCACTCGTGGGCGCGGCGACGGGCCGCTCGAAATCCTCGCCGAAGTGTCGCACAGCACTGCGAACCGGCATCGGCGTGAGGCCGCCCATCGCGCACAGCGAGCCGTCGGTCATGACCTCGCACAGGTCCTCGAGGAGGGTCAGGTTCGCGTAGCGATCCTCATTGCGGATGATCCTGTCGATGACCTCCACGCCGCGGACCGAGCCGACGCGGCACGGCGTGCACTTGCCGCACGACTCCTCGGCACAGAACTCCATCGCGAACCGGGCTTGCTTCGCCATGTCCACGGTCTCATCGAAGATGACGATCCCGCCGTGGCCGATCATCGCCCCGGCCTCGGCGAAGGCCTCGTAGTCCATCGGCAAGTCGAACTGCGTGGTCGGCAGGTAGGCACCGAGTGGACCGCCCACCTGGACGGCCCGGATCGGACGTCCGGTCCGGGTCCCGCCGCCGTACTCCTCGACGAGCGTGCGTAGGGTCACCCCGAAGGCGAGTTCGACGATCCCGCCGCGGGCGACGTTCCCGCCGAGCTGGAATACCTGCGTGCCGCGCGACCGTCCCAGGCCGAGCGCCTGGTACGCCTCGGCGCCGTTGGTCAGGATGTCCGGCACGGACGCCAGCGACAGGACGTTGTTGACGACGGTCGGCTTGCCGAACAGGCCCTCGATCGCGGGCAGTGGCGGCTTGGGGCGGATCTGCCCGCGCTTGCCTTCGAGGCTCTCGAGCATGGACGTTTCCTCGCCGCAGATGTACGCCCCGGCACCCACCCGCACCTGCAGCGTGAATCGCAGATCCGTGCCGAGGATCCCGGCACCCAACCAGCCGTCGCGCTCCGCGGCGAGGATCGCGGCGCGCATCGTCTCGACGGCCGCGGGATATTCGGAGCGGATGTAGATAAAGCCCTCGCTGGCCCCGACGGCGTGGGCCGCGATGACCATGCCCTCGATGAGCAGGAACGGGTCGCCCTCCATGAGCATCCGGTCCGCGTACGTGCCGGAGTCGCCCTCGTCTGCATTGCAGCAGATGAACTTTAGGTCGCCCGGCGTGTCCAGCACGGTCTGCCACTTGATGCCGGTCGGGAAGCCGGCGCCGCCCCGCCCGCGCAGGCCGGACGCAGTCACCTGCGCCACGACGTCCTTCGGGGCCATCGCGAGCGCCCGTTCCAGCGCGACCAGTCCGCCGTTGGCGCGATGGTCCGCCACCGAGAGCGGGTCGATCACGCCCACGCGCGCGAACATGTGCCGCTGCTGGCCCGCCAGGTACGGGATCTCGTCCGTGGGTCCGTGGCGGAGGGGGTGCTCGCCGCCGGTGAGGAAGTCGGCGTCGAGGAGTGCCGGGATGTCGCCGGGCGCCACGGGGCCGTAGGCGATCCGCCCGGCGTCCGTCTCCACCTCGACGAGCGGCTCCAGCCACAGGAGGCCGCGCGATCCTGTCCGCACGATGGTCACGTCCAGGGAGCGATCCCGGGTGTGGATGGTGAGCGAGCTCGCGACGCCGTCGGCGCCGACCGATCGGGCGGCGGTATCGCGCGGGATGAAGACGCGGGTCGTCATCGGGCGGTGGTCTCGGTCGGGGCGTCGGCGACGGCCTGGGCGACGGCCTGGGCGACCAGAGTCGCGAGCCGCTCCCCGTCCATCCGGCCGTGGACCTCGCGATCGATCATGACGGCCGGCCCGAGAGCGCAGTCGCCCAGGCAGAACACCTCGTCCAGCGTCAGGCGACCGTCCGCGGTGGTCTCGCCGGTGGCGACGCCGAACCGCCGCTTGGCGTCGGCGAGCAGTTCGTTCGCGCCCACGGACTGGCACGCCTCCGCGCGACAGATCCGCAGATCCACGGCGCCGCCGGGGGTGGTGCGGAAATCCCGATAGAACGTGATGACGCCGTGGACCTCGGCTCTCGAGAGGTTGAGCACCTCGGCGACGACCGGGACGCAGCGAGCGTCGACGTACCCGAAGGTGGCCACGATCTCGTGCAGGATCGGCAGGAGCGGCCCGCGCTCATCCTTATGAGCGGTCGCGATGGCCAGGACCCGGTCTTCAGACCACGTCTCAGACTGCTGGCGGACTCCGGTGGGCATCTGGTTCCTCGCGACGACCTTGGGCAGCAAGGGTACTCACCATCGGCGTCGTCGTCACGCGACGTTCCCTCCCGTGGCGCCGCGCCGCGCCCGGACCTCGGTGAGGCGCCTTTCGAGGAACGTGCGCTCGGGACCGTTCGTGGTGAGCCCGAGGGCCCGGCGATAGGCCGTCTCCGCCTCGGACCATCGCTCGAGCCGACGCAGCAGGTCGCCACGCGCGGCGTGCAGGTACGGGTACGCGTCCAGCTCGCCGATCGCCGCGATGCCGTCCATCATCGCCAGCCCGAACGCCGGCCCGTCGGACATCGCCACCGCGACTGCCAGGTTGAGCTGGACGACCGGCGTCGGGGTCATCCGCACCAGCGTTCGATACAGATCGGCGATCTGCGCCCAATCCGTGTCAGCCGGCGTCGCGGCCTCGTCATGGACCGCGGCGATCGCGGCCTGGACCTGGTACGGGCCCGGTCGTGCCGCCTCCAGCGCGCGTCGGATACAGGTCTCGCCCTCGGCGATCCGCCCGCGATCCCATCGGTCGCGATCCTGGGCGTCGAGCAGGACCAGCGCGCCGTCCGCCGTCGTGCGAGCCTCGCGCCGGGCATCGGTCAGCAGCATCAAGGCCAGCAACCCGAGCGCCTCCGGCTCATCGGGGAGCAGCGCCACCACGATCCGGGTCAAGCGGATGGCCTCCGCGCTCAAGTCGCGGCGAACGAGCGCGTCGCCGGACGATGCCGTGTAGCCCTCGTTGAACACCAGATACAGGACCTGCAGGACGCCGTCGAGCCGTTCCGGGAGCAGGTCCGCGGGCGGGACCCGATACGGGATCCCGGCGTCGCGGATCTTCTTCTTGGCCCGGACCAAGCGCTGGGCAAGGGTAGGCTCCGGCACGAGGAACGCTCGCGCGATCTCAGGCGTGGTCAGGCCGCCCAGGGTCCGCAGGGTCAGGGCCACGCGCGCGTCCACGGCAAGTGCCGGATGACAGCACGTGAAGATGAGCCGCAATCGATCATCGGCGATCTGCATCGGATCCTCTGACTCGTCTGGGTCGATCGACTCGAGCGTCGCCTCGAGCGTCACCTCGAGCTCGGTCTCCCGGGCGATCTCGGCCGTCTTCTCCACGAGGCGCCGGCGCCGGCGCAACCGATCGATGGCGCGATTTCGCGCGGTCGTCGTGATCCAGGCACCGGGGTTCGCAGGGATCCCGCGAACCGGCCACGTTTCCAGGGCGGTGATGAACGCCTCCTGGACGGCTTCCTCGGCCAGGTCGAAGTCGCCGAGGACCCGGATCAGGGTCGCGACGGCTCGTCCCTGCTCCTCACGGAACAGGCGGTCGACGACCTCGTGGGTGGTCGCGTCGCTGGCGGTCAGACGGCGCTGGCCGAGTCGATCGGGGCGCCCATCCCCGTGTCTGCCCAATCGACGATCGGCCGCACCTCGACGGAGCCGGTCTTCGCCCCCGGGATCAAGGCCGCATACCCGATCGCCTCATCCAGATCCGTGGCCTCGACGACGTAGAACCCGCCCAGGAGCTCCTTCGTCTCGGCGAACGGTCCGTCGGTCGTGACCGTACGACCGTCCCGTACCCGCACGGTGGTGGCTGTCGCGATCGGATGGAGCGCCTCGCCGCCCTTGAGGGCGCCTCGCTCCCGGACGTGGCTCGTGAAGGCGTTGTAGCCATCCAGGGTCTCGGCGGAGTAGTCCTCGATATCGGCCTCGGTGCCGTAGATCAGGAGCGCGTACTGCATGGTCTGCCTCCGGTCGGGTTCGGTCGCGCTTCGGCGGCCTTCACCTTACGACGAATGCGCACCGGCCGATTCGACATCGGGAAGCAGGAGCGACGTTGGGCTGCCAGATTCCCATGCCACCGGCACTGGGCGCGTATCCGGACTCTGCCCGGGTGATCATGGCTGAAACCGTACCGTCCCGCGCTCATGCCGAGCGGATCCCAGGGGCTTGGATATTGCGGACGCCCGCTCGAGCCTGCCCAACGACCTTCCCATGGGAGTCTGGCGAAGCAGCGACAGCCGGATGACAGATAGTCGCCGGGAGACTCATATGCGAGCCGCGGCGCACGCCACTCGTGTCGACGCTACCCGCTCATCCCGATCCACGCTCAGACGGAGCGGCGATATCGATCCTGGTGCGCCGGGACCGCCGGAAAGCCCGCCTTCCAGTCCTCCGGTGGATATCTGGCCGGCGGGCACCGCGGTATCGTGTCGGCGTGGCGAAGGAACAGGAGATCCTCCAGATCGGTGGCCGCGAGGTCACGGTCACGAACCCGTCGAAGGTCTACTTCCCCGACGCGGGCTACACGAAAGGCGACGTCGTTCGCTACTACCAGGCGGTCGCCGAGGGAGCGCTCGCCGGGATCCGCTCCCGTCCCATGGCGCTCAAGCGATTCGTCGACGGTATCGCCAAGGAACCGTTCTTCCAGAAGCGGGCACCGGACAACACGCCGGACTGGCTACACACGGCACAACTCACCTTCCCGAGCGGGCGGACGGCGGACGAGATCGTCGTCGAGGACGCGGCGGGGCTCGCATGGATCAACAACCTGGGCTGCATCGACCTCAACCCGCACCCCGTCCGCGCCGACGACCTGGACCACCCGGACGAGTTGCGGGTGGACCTGGATCCGGTCCCGGGCGTGTCGTGGGCGCAGATCCGCGACGTCGCGATGGTCTGCCGCGAGGCGCTCGAGGCAGTCGGGCTGGTCGGCTGGCCGAAGACCTCCGGGTCGCGCGGGATCCACATCAACGTCCGGATCGAGCGGCGCTGGACGTTCCCCGAGGTTCGGCGGGCGGCCCTGGCGCTGGCCCGGGACGTGGAGCATCGGGCCCCGGACCTCGCCACGAGCAAGTGGTGGAAGGAGGAACGCCACGGCGTCTTCCTCGACTACAACCAGAACGCGAAAGACCGGACGGTCGCCTCAGCGTACTCCATCCGGCCCCTGCCGGACGGGCGCGTCTCCACGCCGCTGACCTGGGACGAGGTGCCCACGGTGGAAGCCGAAGCCTTCACGATCCTGACCGTGCCGGCGCGGTTCGCGGCCATCGGCGATCCGGGCGCGGGGATCGACGGGACGGTCGGGTCCCTGGAGGCGTTGCTTGCGCTGAGCGAACGGCACGAGGCCGAAGGCGAGGGCGATGCGCCGTGGCCCCCGAACTACGCCAAGCAGGCCGGCGAACCGCCTCGGGTCCAGCCATCGAAGGCGCGACGCCCGAAGTCGGGATACGAACCTGGGCGTGGCGAGGTGGGAGGTCCGCCGCCCGAGGTGGCCGCGGAACGGGCGGCAGCCGTCGCGGCCGGTGACCCGAACGCCGGCCTGCCGACGGACTGGGAAGGCTCGCGGCCCACGCCGACCGGCCGTCGCAAGACCTCCATCCCAGTCGTGGAGATCGCACGGGCCGCCTCCAGGGCCGAAGCGCTGGAAGGCCTCGAACGCTGGAAGGCACGCCACCTCCACGTGGTGCCGTTCCTCGAAGCGGCAGACGTTCTCGTCGACGGGATGCGCGGCCGCTCCTCGCTGTGGTACCGGGTCCGCGTGAACCTCGTCCACGTCCCGGAGGCGGATCGTCCGGTCCAGGAGGCCCTGGAATCGGACTACGACCCATGGGCCGGCCAGGACATCGAAGCCTGGCGAGCGCAGACGAACCGATCGCGCACGCCGACCAGCCGGAGACCGAGGGCGCAAACGGGTCCCGAAGGGAAAGGATGACCCAGATGTTCCGAGTCACCTATGAGATCACGCCCACCGCCATGACCGACGCGAGTCGGCTGTACCTGGCGCCATTCCTTGCCCGGTACCGCATCGTGATGGGTCTGGTCTCGCTCGCTGGGCTCGTGGTCGCCGTGATCTTCGATGCGGCGCTCGGCCTCACCATGGCCATCTTCGGACTCCTGATGCTCGCCATGACCCGGATGGAGTTCCTGGATCGGTGGCTGGTTGCGAATCGCGGTCGAGGGATGGTCGGAGGCACCAATGACTATGTGCTAGACGACGTCGGCATCCACCACACCAGCGCGACGGGCTCCGGCTTGTTCGACTGGTCTGGGTTCACGACGATCCGGTCGAACGACAGATCGATCACGCTCGGACGTGACCGGATCCTGGTCGCCTACATCCCGACGTCTGCCTTCGCCTCGCTGACCGAACGGGACGCCGTTCTCGCATTCGCGAGGAAGCATGTCCCGGGATCCACCGAGGGGCCAAGCTGATGACACGCGACGAGTTCCAGGCACTGCTCGATCGGGCCGCGGCCGGCTGGGCCGGTGGCGACGCGGCCGCCGTGGGCGATTGCTTCGCCGAGGATGTCGAGTACGTCGACCCGTTCCTCTATCGGTTCGATCGGCGCGTGGACCTGCTGCCGTTCTTCGAGCCGCCGCCGGGCGGTCATCGGGTCATGTGGCACACGGTGATCTGGGACGACGAGGCGCAGACGGCCGCCGTCGAGTACTCGTACGAAGGGCATCATCGCTATCACGGCACGGCCATCGTCCGACCTGGATCGGATGGCCGGATCGCGCTCTGGCGCGAGTGGCAGCACCTCGACGACGTGCAGGACTGGGATTCGCGGATCCTGGGGCCAGCCACGGACTCGTCGCTGCTCGCGTCGATCGACCATGTGCAGCTCGGCATGCCCGAGGGCGGCGAGGACACGGCGCGGGCGTTCTACGGCTCGATCCTGGGTCTGCGTGAGATTCCCAAGCCGTCCCAGATGGCGGGCCGTGGTGGCGCGTGGTTCGTCGGCCGGTCAGTGGCTGTCCACATGGGTGTGGAGCCCGAGTTCCGGGCCGCGCCGAAGGCCCATCCGGCGTTCGTCGTGGACGACGTGACGGCTATTCGGGAGGCGCTCACCGTCGCGGGTGTCGCGATCGTGGAGGACGGCGCCGGGCTGCCGGTCGCCCGCTGTTACGTTCGGGATCCATTCGGCAACCGCATCGAACTGGTGGACGCGGCGGATGCCGGGTTCAGCGCGCGCTAGCGGTCGCGCGGTACCGAGGACGGTTCGCGAGCGCCTCAGGCAGCTTCGGGCAGCGTGTCGATCGAGGTCGCGGCGGCGGGCTTCCGGGTGGACCAGATGACCCCCAGCGGATCCCCGACCAGGAGCCCGGCCGTGGCGGCGCCGATGATCGGCCCGTACAGCAGCCCGACGCCGAAGATCGCGGCGATGAAGTTCCCGATATACCAACCGGCGAAGAACCAGAGGACAGCGGAGGTGATCCGGAGCGCATTCATGTGTCGCATGGTGCGCCTGGGCGGGCTCGCCGGACGTCAACCGATGGTCCCGTTCGACCTCGTTTCGGGTCAGACGTTGGTACCAGGGAGCCGGTCGTGAGCGAACCGACCGCCAAATCCTTCGTGGATGCCACCCTTGCGGCACTGCCGGCCGACCAGCGCGCTGCTCTCCAGCACGTGCGCGAGACCATCGCGGCCGCAGCCCCGGAGGCGAAGGAGGCGATCTCCTACGGGGCGCCGGCCTTCCGCTATCGCGGGAAGACCCTCGTGGCGTATAGCGCCTCGAAGGCGCATTGCTCGTTCTTCCCCATGGGACCAGAGTTGATCGAGCGCCATCGCTGAGCTCGACGGCTTCGTCGTAGCCAAGGGGACGCTCCATTTCACGCCCGAATCACCAATCCCCGACCACCTGATCCAGCTGCTCGTCCGCGAACGGATGGTCCTGATCGACGGCGCCTGACGCCCAGCGTCTGGCCGAAGGATCCTCCTGGATGGACATCTCGAACGGAAGAGCCTGGAGCCGACCGATCCGGCTACCTACTGCGATATGGCCTTCGATCCAGGAGGCCATCGTGGTCGATCTGCATCTGGGGGCAACGCGGCCGCAAGACGGCGGGGCTGCCCGGGCTGCGAGCCCTACGCCCAGCCAGGAGCCCTACGCCCCGAAGATCGAGGCCAGCAGGTAGGGCGCAGTCTCCTCGAGCTGGTCGTAGCGGCACTCGCTCGTCGGCTTGTCCGGGCGCCAGCGCTTGAATGTGGTGCCGTGCCGGAACCGGTCGCCCTGGAGGTGGTCGTACGCGACCTCGGCGACGCGTTCCACCCGCAGCGGTTCCCACGACAGGTCCTTGCCCCGGTTCCAGCGCGAGGTGGCGCCGGGGACGCGCTGGCCGCTCTCAGACTGTTCGGCGGCCCACTCGGCCCAGCCGGCCCACGGATGTCCGTCCAGGGCGTTCGCGCGTAGCGGGGCCAGCTCCTCCGCGAGCTCCGCCCGGCGATCCCACGTGAACGTCGAGGTGACGCCGACGTGGTGGAGCGTGCCCTCGTCGTCGGACAACCCCAGCAGCAGCGACCCGATATGCGTCCCAGGCCCGTTCTTGTGCCAGCGGAACCCGGCCACGACGCAGTCCGCCGTGCGCTGGTGCTTGACCTTGAGCATCGCCCGCTTGCCCGGCTGGTAGACGCCGTCGAGCCGTTTGGCCACGACGCCATCGAGGCCGGCCCCCTCGAACAGGTCGAACCACTCGGCCGCCGTCGCCCGATCGAGGGTCGAAGGCGACAGGTGCACCGGCGGCAGCGCCCCGCCCAGGACCGAATCCAGACGCGCTCGCCGCTCCTGTTGCGGGACCTCGCGCAGGTCCTCGTCGCCGAGTGCCAGCAGGTCCCAGGCGACGTACGACGCCGGCATGGTCTCGGCCAGCATCCTGACCCGGGACGCCGCGGGATGGATGCGCAGCAGCAGTGCTCCGAAGTCCAGCGACCCGTCGTGCGCGATGACGACCTCACCGTCGAGGACACATCGTTCCGGGAGGGCCGCCCGAAGCGGCTCGGCCAGCTCCGGGAAGTAGCGGTCCAGTGGCTTCAGGTCGCGGGACTGGATGTAGACCTCATCGCCGTCGCGAAAGACGAGTGCCCGGAAGCCGTCCCACTTCGGCTCGAACAGCCAGCCGTCGTCCTTGGGCAGGCCGTCGGAGGCCTTGGCGAGCATGGGTTCGATGGGCGGTCCGAAGGGCAGGTCCATGCCGGCGAGTGTACAAGCCGTACCTCGGTGGGCAGGTCGAGCCTGAGCGGTCCGTGCCGGTGGAACCGGGCTCCGTACGGTGGCGTCATCGCGGTGCCGGCATGGACCGCCCAGGTCGTGCGGCGATGGAGGTCAACGATGAGACCCTTCCGCTCGATCCTCATCCTCGCGATCCTCGGGGTCGCGCTCAGCGCCTGCGCCAGCGCCGGATCCACAGCGTTGCAGGCACCCCCGGCCGTTGGTGGCACGACGAACGGTCGCAACGACGGGGCGGTCCCGTTCCCGGCCGTCGGGCAGAGTGGGACGAGCCAAAGCGGTACCGGGAGCGGGACCGGGAGCGGAGGTGGGACCGGCAACGACGTCGGTGCCGTCGACGATGCCCGGATCATCCGCACCGGCACGATGAACCTGCAGGTCAGCGACGTCGCGGCCGCGGTCAAGGCGGCCCGTTCCGCCATCCTTGCGATGGGCGGCTACGTCGGCGCGAGCAACGCCGGCACGGACGGCGACACGCCCTTCGCAGAGATCTCGTATCGCATCCCGTCGAGCCGTTGGGAGGATGCCCTCGCGGAGCTCCGCGTGCTCGGCGGGCTGACCACCAAGGTCGTGTCCGAGCAGACCCAGGCGGTCGAGGTCACGGCCCAGATCGTCGACCTCGAAGCCCGGATCCGAAACCTGGAGGCGAGTGAGACGGCCCTGCAGGGGATCGCCGCCAAGGCCACGAAGGTCAGCGATGTCCTGGAGGTCCAGGCGCAGCTGACGAGTATCCGCGGCGAGATCGAACAGCTCAAGGCGCAGCTCAAGGACCTGAACGACCGCGCGTCCTACGCCACCGTCAGCGTTCGATACGGCGTTCGGATCGTCGCCGTCCAGGTCGCGACCATGGGCTGGCAGCCGGGCACGGCAGTGGACCAAGCGGCGGCCAGCCTCATCTCGACCCTCCAGGGCTTGACCGATGCCGGGATCTGGTTCGTCATCGTGTGGCTGCCGATCCTGCTCGTCCTCGGCGTCTTCGTCGCTTTGGGGTTCGTCGTCGCGCGGCGGCTGGGACTCGGCCGACGGAGCGCCCTGCCGCCGATCCCTCCCGTGGAGCTGCCTACCGCGGGTTGACCGCCGCGAGCGACGCGGCAGTCGACCGTGTCACGATGGTCGGCATGACCGACCAGCGCGAACGCTTCGACCGCATGGCGAACGGGTACGAACGCTGGTGGGCGCCGGTCCTGGCCCCGAGTGCGCTGGCGCTGCTCGACCGCCTGGACTCGGTCATCGCCGGCAGCGCCACGGACCTGCTGGACGTCGGCGTGGGAACGGGCAACCTGGCGCTGCCCGCCCTGGAGCGATGGCCGCAGGTGCGTATGACCGGGATCGATGCCTCTGGCGAGATGGTCAACGCCACCGTCGAGCTCGCGGGGGCCCGACTCGCACCCGAAGCCCGCGCACGCTTCACGGGGCTGACCGCATTCGCCGACGCCCTTCCGTTCGAGGACGGTTCCTTCGATGTCGCCATGTCGTCGTTCGTGCTGCAGCTCGTGCCGAGCCGGTCCCGGGCGCTGCGCGAGATCCGACGCGTGCTACGGCCGGGCGGGACCCTTGCGTATGTCACGTGGGTCAGGGACGAGCGGACGTTTCCGCCGGACCGGATCTTCGATGCCCTCCTGGACGAGTACGGCTTCGACGACGCCGAGGGCGACGGCCGCTCCGGCGATATCCCGTCCGTCGCGAGTGCGACCGCGGAATTGCGCCGAGCCGGCTTTCTCGACGCCCGGGCCACGGGCGGAGAACTGGCCTACGTCTTCACCGTGAGTGGCTACATCTCGTTCCTGGTCGAATTCGACGAGGAAACGCTGTTCGCCGAGATGCGTACGCCGGAGCGTCGCCGGTTCCTCGCCACCTTCCGAGAGCGCTTGATGACGCTGACCGAGGACGAGCTGACGTTCCGCGCCGGGATCGTGTTCGCGAGCGGTCGCCGCGGCTGACGCCGCGAAGGATCAGCCCTCGTCGGACCCGGAATCGGAGTCGCCGCCGGATTCGGCGGTCGCGGCGTCGGCGCCTTCCTCGGTGGTCTCGGCTGCGACGGCAGCCTCTTCGACACGCGGTGCCTGCACCTTGGCCACGGCCTCATCGCCGTCGGTCAGGAGCGTGACGTCTGCCGGCACGGTCAGGTCGCGGACGTGGATCGCGGCGTCGAAGTCGACGAGGCCAGCGATCGAATACTCGATCGAGGACGGCAGGTGATCCGGCAGGGCCCGGACGCGGACCGCCTCGGTCATGTGGAGCAGCGTGCCGCCGAGGTCGTCGATGGCGACGGACGCGCCGATCGGCACGAGCGGGACATCCACGGTCATCTCTTCGGTCATGCGCACGAGGAACAGGTCCACGTGGACGATGCGGCGATCCACCGGATGGACCTGCACGCTCTGGATCAGGACCGGCTTGGCCTTGTGGCCGTCGACCGAAAGGTCCACGAGCGCGTTGGGTCCGGTCTTGCGGCGGAGGAGCTCGAAATCGTGGGTGTCCACGGACAGGTTGGCCGAATCGACGCCGTGGCCGTACACGACCGCGGGCAGGCGGCCGGCTCGGCGAAGGCGGGCGACGGCCTTGCCGGTGATCTCGCGATGCTCGGCGGCCAGCGTCGGTCGGGCGGTGGACATGGGATGCGGACCTCTGGATGCGGGTGGTTTCGTCGTTCCGCGGGCTGCGGCTCGCGCGCACGGTCTGTGGCGCGGGGCGCCCGAAGTGGCGCTCAGGGTACCACGCCCTGTCACGAGGGCTGCGCGAGGCGCCGTCGTCGGCGGCCCGGCGCTCGGTGTAGCATCCAACCGTGCCTGCCACCATCCTGATCGTCGAGGACGAGCACGCCGTCGCGCGCGGCATCCAGTACGCCCTCCAGCAGGAGGGCTACGAGGTCGCTGTCGCTCGTTCCGGCGAGGAAGGCCTGGATATCGCGACACATCAGGCCCCGGACCTCGTCGTGCTGGACGTGCGCCTGCCCGGCATGGACGGTTTCGAGGTCCTGCGCCGCCTCCGGGCGGCCGGCGCCAAGATGCCCGTCCTTGTCCTGACCGCCCGCGACGACGAGGTGGACAAGGTCATCGGCCTGGAGCTAGGTGCGGACGATTACCTGACCAAGCCCTTCGGGCTACGCGAGCTGATGAGCCGGATCCGGGCGCTGTTGCGCCGGTCCTACGGCGACCTGGCGGACGCGGTGGGCGGCCGGGTCATCCGCCACGGCGACCTCATCATCGATCTCGAGCGGCGACGGGTGCAGCGCGGTGAGCGCCGGATCAGCCTGACCCCGACCGAGTTCGAGATCCTGCGGCACCTCGCCTCGCGACCCGGCCGCGTCTACACCCGCAGCGAGCTCCTGGAGCTGCTGCGCGACTACGACGCCCTGGACCAGGACGAGAAGACGATCAACGTCCATGTGAGCCACCTGCGCGAGAAGATCGAGGACGATCCGGCCATGCCCGCCTTCGTCCTGACCGTCCGGGGTGTCGGCTACGCCTTCGCCGAGCGCTGAGGGCGCCGGCGCCGGGAGCCGCTGGTCGGACCCGCTGCGCCGGCTGCTACCGAGGACCTTCCAGGGTCGCCTGACCGTCGCCTTCGTCGGCGTCGTCGCGCTCGTCCTGCTGCTCGTCTCGGTCCTCGTCCTCAACCGGCTGGACGACTACTTCACGAGCCAGCAGGTCGCCGACCTCGATATCCGCAACGACACGGTCGGCGAGTACGTGATCGCGCTCGCGAACACCTATGCGGGATCGGATCCGGTCGTCGGGGCCGACGGGACGCTCAACGCCGCGGTCCTCGCCGAACTGCAGACCGAACGACAGCGCGAACTGATCGCCGACCGGCTGGGCCAGGCCGATGTCGTCCTCGATTTCGGGCTGCGCGATCCGAGTTCGAATCCGCCCTCCTTCGTGCCATCGACCCACGGCCCCATCGCGATGCCGTTGCAGGTCTCGCCGAAGACGGGCCAGACGCGCGAGACCACGTCCAACCACAACACCTATCTCGGCGGCGGCGTCTTCGACCCGTACGCGCTGCGGGTCACGCTAGCCAACCCGTACACGTTCCGCGCCACGGCCATCGCCAATGTGGCGGCCGTGCTCGGCGCGATCGCGCTCGTGGCCCTCGGCCTCGCCGTGGTCGTATCGGCGGGGCTTGCCCAGCGGTTCACCACGCCCCTCCGGCGCCTCACCGAGGCTTCCCGGGGGATGGCGGCCGGCGACCTGACGGTCCGGGTCCCCACGACCGAGGCGCGGGCCGGGTCCACGGAGATGGCCGAGTTGGCGGTGGCCTTCAATGCGATGGCGGATCGGGTCCAGGAGAGCGTCGAGATCATCCGCCGCGACCGGGATCGGAGCCGCGACTTCCTGGCCGATGTCTCGCACGAGTTGCGGACACCGCTGGCCGCGCTCCGGACCTTCAACGAGTTACTGAAGGAGCGAGCCGGGTCGGACCCGGAGGCTCGCGCCGAGTTCCTCGATTCGAGCGGCCAGCAGATCGAACGGCTGGACTGGCTGGCCCAGAACCTCCTGGAGCTGTCCAAGCTCGATTCCGGCCTGGTCCTGCTGGACCTGCGACCGGACGATCTCCGAGCGGCGGTCGAATCGGCGGTCGAGCAGCACGCCGCCGCCGCCCGCAAGCGAGGCATCGCGGTCACGGCACATCTCCCGGACGTCCCCGTCCGGATCCGGCACGACCCGCCGCGGATCGGACAGGTCGTGGGCAACCTGACCGGCAATGCCATCAAGTTCACACCGCCCGGTGGCGCCATCACCGTGGATCTCGCGGCCACCCCGGACGGCGCCCGGATCGAGGTGTCCGATACGGGCATCGGCATCGACCCCTCCGAGTTGCCCCACATCTTCGAACGGTTCTATCGCGGCTCCCGGAACAACGAGGCACGCGGCAGCGGCAGCGGCCTGGGCCTGGCCATCGTCCGATCCATCGTCGAGATGCACGGCGGCCGAGTGGCCGTCGAAAGCCGGATCGGCCAGGGTTCGCGCTTCACGGTCACGTTGCCGCGCGACCCACGGACCGTGGCCGGGACTCCGGCAGCCGAGCAGTCGGATGTAGCATCGGCGCCCAGAACAGGGTCGGACCCGCCGAACGTGACGGAACCTTTACCTTCCGGGGAGCCGAAGGTGAACCCTTTGCGTGCACCCTGACCGTGACGACCTTGCCTCATCCCGGCCGCTCACCGGCCCGCACCGAAGGACCCGATCCCTCCCATGACCGACGATCCGACCCAGCGCCACGACCTCCCGCTCGACCCGATCATCCCCGTGACCCCGGTGGCACCTGTCACCCCCGTCGGGTCGGCGGACCAATACTCACCGACGCCTGACGCCCGCCCGGAGTGGGCGCGATCCGTCGAAAGCACCGTCCCACCGACGCCCGAGCGCTGGTACGAGCCCGCTCAGACCTCGACCTCGCCCGCGGCAGCGGCCGCCGCCGCTGCACCGAGCTCCTCCGATCGCGGCCGACGAACCGGCTCCGGGATGGGATCCATCCTTGGGGTCGCGCTCCTGTCCGCCGTCCTGGCCTCGGCCGGCACGGTGTTCACCCTCGCCGCCACCGGCAATCTGGACCGGACGACCGCCATCGTCTCGCCGACCGGCCAGGGCACCAACGCGGGCACCCTCAAGCCCGTGACCATCGATGAGTCCTCTGCGACCATCGATGTCGCCGCGAAGGTCAGCCCGGCCGTCGTCAAGATCACTGCAAGCGGCATCACGACCGGTAACAGCGGCGTCATCCCGGAAACCGGCGTCGGCTCCGGCGTCATCTACGACAGCAACGGCTGGATCCTCACGAACCATCACGTCGTCCAGGGCTCGGACAAGCTCGTGGTGGAGCTGAAGGACGGGCGCACGTTCGACGGCACCGTCTACGGCATCGACACCCTGACGGACCTCGCGATCGTGAAGATCGCTGCCACCGGCCTGCCGACCGCCGCGCTCGGCAACTCCGATGCCCTCAAGGTGGGGCAGCTGGTGATCGCCATCGGCAGTCCGCTCGGGACGTACTCGAACTCGGTGACCAGCGGGATCGTCTCGGCCAAGGGCCGAAGCATCTCGACCGACGGCACGACATCCCTCAACAACCTCATCCAGACGGACGCCGCGATCAACCCGGGCAACTCGGGCGGTCCGCTGCTCGATGCCGACGGAGCGGTCGTCGGGATCAACACCGCGATCGCCACGAACAGCAACGGGATCGGCTTCGCCATCCCGATCGACATCGCCCGGCCCATCATGCTCCAGGCGGTCGCCGGCCAGCCGCTCAGCCGTCCCTACCTCGGCATCAGCTTCCTCAGCATCGACAAGGCCCTCGCTGCGGCCAAGAAGCTTCCAACGGATCAGGGCGCCTTGGTGGGCGGTCTCGACGCCCAGGGCAACGTGACCAGTGGCGTCAAGCCCGGCACCCCTGCCGCAGCGGCCGGCATCAAGGACGGCGACATCATCGTGAAGGTGGACGGCAAGACCATCGATTCCGAGCACCCGCTCGACGCCACCCTGAGCCAGTTCGCGCCGGGCCAGACGGTGCCGGTCGAGGTCCTGCGGGACGGCGGGACCGTCACCCTGCAGGTCACGCTCACGACACGCCCCCAGAACCCGTAGACGGCCCGAGCGGTGCGGGTCAGCCGCGCCGCTCGCTCCTCGCCGGCCGACGGTGGATCTCCACCGATGCGTGGTCCAGCGGGCCACCCAGCTGCACGGCGGGCTTGCGGACCCTGACGATGACCTCGTCCACCGCGAAGTCTGCCAGGAGCTCGTGGCTGATGGCCTCCGCGATCGCCTCAAGCAGCCGGTAGGTCGTCGATTCGACGATCGCACGGACCTTGTCGTAGACGGCGCCGTAGTCCACTGACTTGGTCAGGTCGTCGTCGACGCCGGCCGGCTGCAGGTTGCGCAGCAGCTCGACGTCCACCTCGAAGGGCTGGTCGGCGAGCAGCTCGTGCTCGTAGTAGCCGTGCCGTCCCTGGAACCGCATGTTGGTCAGGACGATCCGATCGCTCACGGTGCTCCTCTACCCTGCCCGATCCGCATGCCAGGTCCCGCGGACGACGGCGTCCGCCATCCGGGCGGCACGGACGTTGGCCTCGACATCGTGGACGCGAACGATATCCGCTCCGTGTGCGATGCCGAGCGCGGTCGTGGCCAGGGTCGCTTCCACCCGCTGATCGGCCGGCAGGTCCAGGACCTTGCCGAGCGTCGACTTGCGGCTCGCCCCGAGCAGGATGGGACAGCCGAGGATGCGCAGGTCGGCGAGGTCGCGCAGGACGACCAGGTTGTGCTCCGCGGTCTTGCCGAACCCGAAGCCCGGGTCGACGATGATCGCTTCCGGGTCGACGCCCAGGCGCACCGCCCGATCCAGCGCAGCGCGCAGGTCCGCGACGATCTCGGTCATCAGGTCCGCATACACGGCTTCGGTCCGGTTGTGCATGATCACGAGCGGGACGCCGCGCGCGGCCCCGAGCCGGGCCAGGGCGTCGTCCGGACCCACCCCCCAGACGTCGTTGATGAGATCCGCGCCGGCGTCGAGGGCGGCCTCGGCGACATCCGCCTTGGTGGTGTCCACGCTGATCGGGGTCGCGGGAAAGGTGGCCCGGATCGCCGCGATGACCGGGACCACCCGGTCCGCCTCATCGCGCGCCGACACGTCCGCGTGGCCCGGCCGGGTGGATTCGCCGCCCACATCGAGCAGGTCGGCACCCTCGATGACCATCTGTCGGGCGAGGCTCACGGCCCTCGCCACCGGGTCGCCCGAGTCGAGCAGGCCGTCGCCTGAGAACGAGTCCGGCGTGACGTTCAGGATGCCCATGACGTACGTCCGCGAGCCCCAGTCGAACAGGGCCGATCCGATCCGCATGGGCGTCACGGGCCGACCTCGCCCGTGAGCCGGCCGCGGACGTCGCCGACGAGATAGAGCGAACCGGCCACCACGATCGGGCCGGTCGCGCCCGCCAGGGCGCGCTGGAGTCCATCCTCGACCGACGTCGCGACCGTCACCCGGCCCGGTGCCGGCAGGACGTCGCGCCACAGGCTCGCCAGCTCCATCGCGGGCAGGGCCCGGGGCAGATCCACCGCGGCGCAGACCACGCGGGCGCCCTGCAGCGCGGTCGCGCCGGCCAGCGCCGCCACGACCCCACGGACGTCCTTGTCCGCCATCGAGGCGGTCAGCAAGGTGAGCGGTCCGGGCGTGAGGAAGGGCCGCAGGTCGTCCAGGGCCCCGGCCAGGGCGATGGCGCCGGCGGGGTTGTGGGCCCCGTCCAGGATGACTTCACGCCCGTCCGACTCCAGGCGTTCCAGCCGGCCGGGCCAACGGACCGTCGCGTACCCGATGCGCCGGGTCTCCGGGTCCACTGTGGCGATCCCGGCCGCTTCGAGGGCGTCCAGGGTCGCATCGGCGACCGCCGCGTTGGCAGCCTGGTGCCGGCCGCGCAGGCTCACCCACGTTGGCCCGAGACGCGACAACGCCACCTGGATCCGGTCCCGGTCCCAATCGAGCAGCGGCGCGGGAGCTACCTCGGTCAGGGGCACGGCCAGGCGCCGGGCACGTCGACGGACGACCGCAAGGCCGTCCCCGTCGGCACCCGTCACGGCCAGGTCGCCCCGTTCGATGATGGCGGCCTTCTCACGTGCGATGGCCGTGACCGTCGAGCCGAGGCGATCCTGGTGATCGAGGTCCACATTGGTGATGATCGCCACGCCGCCGTCCCAGACGTGGGTCGCGTCGAGTCGACCGCCGAGGCCCACCTCGACGAGGGCGACGTCGAGGTCCTGCTCCGCGAACCATCGGAACGTTACGGCCGTCAGCAGCTCGAACTCGGTCGGCGGGCCCAGGCGCGACGACACCCGATCCAGCACGCTCAGGACGTCGCCGACGAGGCGGGCAAAGGTCTCCGCTGGTACTGGGCTCCCGTCGACCACCAGGCGCTCGCGATATGTGATGAGATGCGGCTTGGGTGTCTCGCCGACCCGCAGGCCCGACGCCCGGAGCGCGGCGCCCGTCATCGCAAGCACGCTGCCCTTGCCGTTCGTGCCGGCGATGAGCGCCCCACGGAGGCCCAGCTGCGGGTCGTCCAGCTCGTGCAACAGCGCACGGACCCGACCAAGGCCCAGATGGATGCCGAACCGGCCGCGGTCCGCGATGGCCGCGAGTGCCTCTGGATACGTTAGCCCGTCCGTGATGACCGTCACTCCCGGGTCAGCTCGTCCTCGTAGAAGACGCACTGGTTGAAGCGCGGGGTCAGGCAGACGTCGTTCACGAAACCCTGGTCCATGTGGACCCCGCCGCGCAACTGGCAGCGGGAGATGTTCGCGTCCTGGCGGATCAACGCCTTGAGCAGGTGGGGCGCCTGGATCGGGATCGCCCCGCGCGAGCCCGTCATGTAGAAATGCGGGCAGACGTTACGGCGCAGGTTCGGGAGCCCGAATCCGATCCGCGGTGCGGAGGACATCGCGGCGCTGCCGGTGATCGAGCGGGCGGCGGCCGGCGATGGCGTGCGTGCGATAGGCCCGAGCCCGAAGGCCGGGCGACCCGTCGCCCCACTGCCCGGTCTCCCGCTCCCAGCTCGGCCGCCACGCGGATCCCGTTGGTGCACGCCATCCCTCAGTACAAGTCGCACGGGGCAAGTCCCGCCGCACGCCGACCGCGCCAGAGTACAACGCACCGACCCGTTCCGACACGACCGTCCAGCCCGCGCCAGGAGCGGGCCGGGACCGGCCCGGAGCGCCTCCGGTCCGCGACCCGCCGACCCGTGCGACAATCCGCCCGATGACGACCCGGCGCGGCGCTCGGCCGAACCACGTTCGCCCACGACCCGCGGTCGGTGATCGACTGACCTCGACGCGGGCCAGGACCCCGTCCCCGAGCCCTGGCCGCCTGGCCACGCATCGCCCGATCCAGCGCGGCGGGATCCCGTTCGTCGGTCGCCTCATCCTCGCGCTGGCCCTGGTCGGCCTCGGCCTGGGCGTCCTCTACGTGGGCATGGGGGGCCTCGGCAAGGTGGTCGGCGCCATCGGGTCGACGGTAGGTGGCTTCGTCGACGGGGTCACCGCGACCCCATCGCCGCGTCCGTCCGTCCTGCCGATCAGCGACGCTCCCACGATCAAGGCTCCCATCGAGCCGTACACGACCGCGGACTCGACGGATCTCGAGGTCACCGTCCCGAGGAACCTCGCCGGCAATGCCGACTACCGGATCCGGATCTACCTCGCCCTGCAGGCCCAGCCCGCAGTCGCCATCGATGAGGTCGCCATCGCCGCGACGCCGACGACGATCGTCCCGGTCCAGTTGACCAAGGGGATCAACGACTTCTCGGTCACCATCGTGGGGCCGAGCGGTGAGTCGGCGTCGTCTGCCATCGTCCGCTACATCCAGGACAAGGTGCCGCCCAAGATCACCGTCGATTCGCCGACCAACGGCGCCATCGTCAACGGGAAGTCGGTCGACATCACGGGCAAGACCCAGGGTCGCACGACCCTGATCGCGCGCAACGCGACAAACGGCGCGTCGATCACTTCGGATGCCGGGATCGATGGGACGTTCACCCTCACGTTGGCCATCACGGCCGGCGTCAACCGGATCACCATCGACGGCACGGATCCAGCCGGCAACACCGCCCAGGTCGCGCTCATCGTCAAGCGCGGGACCGGCAAGCTGACGGTGTCACTCTCGGCTTCGTCGTACCAGTTCAAGCAGAACAGGCTGCCCCAGAGCATCCGCCTCACGGCGATCGCCAGCGACCCCGACGGGCGACCGCTCGCCGGTGCGGATGTCACATTCACCCTCTCCATCCCCGGGATCGCCACCGTGACGATGGATGTCAAGACCGCCGCGAACGGCAGCGCCACGTTCACCACGACGATACCCAAGGGTGTCGACAAGGGCCAGGGCAGCGCGACCGTCCTCCTCTCGAGCTCCGCCTTCGGGTCCACGCAGGACTACACGGTCATCACGATCAAGTAGCGACGCGCCGCCGCGTTCGTCGTGGCGGTTCGACAGCGGGCGGACTCGCAGCTACCATCCGCCCATGGCGATGTGGCGATGTCCACACTGCGGCACCCCCCAGGCGGAGACGGCCCGCTGCTGGGTCTGTCGTCGTTCCAGCACTTCGTGCGGGACGTGTCGCCACTTCCGTGCCTCCGTTGCGGCCAAGATGGGCTACTGCGGCCTCGACCGGCAGCGCAGGCCGCTCAGCGGCGATGAGATCCGGGCGTGCTGGGAGGCCAGCCCGGAACCGGCCGCGGCCGGGATCACCCGACC
>Ga0075026_100000019_pt1 | contig 47528 bp, 44 predicted proteins | sample Str012_2_FD_71392 | JGI IMG/M metagenome (GOLD analysis project Ga0075026, IMG submission 71392) | Freshwater sediment microbial communities in response to fracking from Pennsylvania, USA - Straight Creek_MetaG_SC_2012 | ecosystem: Environmental > Aquatic > Freshwater > Creek > Sediment... | reverse complement strand
AGCGGCGCCAGCATGGCGACGAGGCGGGGAAGGTGCGCTCGGACGGTGGGCTCGCCCCCGGTGATGCGCACCGACTCGAACCCGAAGCGTTCGACGGCGACCCGCACGATCCGGGCCTGCTCCTCGTAGGTGAGCACCTCGTGGCGATCGAGCCAGGCCATGCCCTCCTGGGGCATGCAGTAGGTGCAGCGGAAGTTGCACCGGTCGGTGATCGAGAGCCGCAGGTCGGTGACTCGGCGCCCGAACGGGTCGATCAGCGGCTCCACGGGCCCCAGGGTATGCGACGTCCGCCACATTGGGTCGGGGGCCGGTTGACTTGTTGTCACTCTCTGTGGTTGGATAGCCACTGCTTGTAGTGTGCTGGGAAACCGGAGGAGACACCGACAACACCAGGGATACGAGCAACCATCGCCACCACTCACGGGGAGGCATCGATCCGCAAGCGCCGAACTGGTCGCTTGAGCTTGCGGGGAGCCAGAGCGAAACCGGCCCCTACCCAATGCAGATTGGGTGGGCCGGTTGTTTGTTTTCCGGAAGGGAAACCCCGAGATGGCAAGCAATGAGAACGGCAAGATCCGTGGGAATCGTGGGCGGATCCGGGTCGGCTCCGTGGCGTTGAGCGCCGCCGCGCTCAGTTTGGCGAGCGGAGGCGTCGCGACGGCCACGGCGTCGGCGGACAACCCGTCGGTCACGGCGATCGTGGAGTGCAGCAGCGGGACCATCACCCAGGGTGACATCCAGACTTCGTCGCTCTTCGTGGCGACGGTGCCCGCAGGCGAGCACCCCGAGATCCCCGGGGGCTGCACCGTGACGACGGGCTGATCGTCCGGTCCGGCGAGCCGCGCGCACGTGGGGGCAGCGCGGCCGTCTGGGGCGGGCTGGGAGACGAGTGCCCGGGGGATTCCCCCGGGCACTCGCTCTTTCTCCGACTCGTGGCGCGACAGGCGAGAGCGGGCTCCGCCCGTCTCGCCTGCTGGGACGGAGCAAGCGGAGGCGAGCGACGGGGAAGAGTCAGTCGAGGAGCATGACGGTGACGTCGGCGCCCGCGGCGACGCCCTCGCCGTCGGGAAGGCGGGCGAGTCCGTTCGCCCCCGCGCTGGCCGCGAGCGCGTTGCTCTCTTGCGAACGCACACCGATCGCCTCGTAGCGGCCCTCGACCACTCGAACCTCGACCCGATTGAGATGCAGCTTGCCGTCGACGCGCCGGGGCATCGACTCGGCCGCGGTCGCGACGACCTCGCGACGGAACAGTTGTCGGTGGCCCATCATCTGGCGCAGGGCAGGCCGTGCGAACAGCTCGAAGCTCACAAACGAGGAGACCGGGTTTCCGGGGAGTCCGAAGACGGGCGTGCCGAGCACCGTGGCGAAGCACAACGGCTTGGCGGGCTTGATCGCCACCTGATACCAGTCGACTCGAGATCCGCGACTCGCGTCGCCGGCCGCGATCCGTTCGAGCGCGTCGCTCACGTAGTCGAAGTCGCCCACCGACACACCCCCACTCGTGATCACCGCGTCGCAGCGGTCAATCGCGTCGGCGAGCGTCGCGGTCATGAGCGCTTCGTCGTCACGGGCGGTGCCCAGGTCGATCGCGTCGACCCCCGCGTCGGCGAGCATCGCCAGCAGCATCGGGCGGTTGGAGTCGCGAATCTTGCCCGGCGCCAACGGGCCTGACTCGACCAGTTCGTCGCCCGTCGACAGCACCCCGACCCGGGCCCGTGGGTACGCCGACACTCGCCGCGCATCGACCGTCGCCAGCACGCCGATGCGCGCCGGGGTGAGCGTCGCTCCCGGCTCGAACACCAGGTCGCCAGCCTCGAGATCACCGCCGGCGCGGCGCACGTGCTGGCCTTCGTCGACCGCGAGCGAGATCAACACCGCGTCGTCGCCGGCGTCGCCCAAGATGCGCTGCGTGCGTTCGACCATCACGATGGCGTCGGCGCCGTCGGGCATCGGCGCGCCGGTCATGATCCGGATGGCTTCGCCGACAGCGACCGGAACCGTCGGCGCGCGCCCCGCGGGGAGCTCACCCACCACCCGCAAACGGAGCGGTGACTCCTCACTCGCACCCACGGTGTCGACCGCCCGCACCGCGTAGCCGTCCATCGCGGTGTTGGGAAACGGCGGGACCGCTTCCGGCGCGGTCACTCGCTCGGCCAACACGAGCCCGCGTGCATCGGCGAGGTCGACGGCGGCGGGTGTCAGCGGCTCGACCGCACCCAGGATCGCCGCCTGCACCACTTCGAGTGGGATCACGACAGTTGGTCGCGCACCAGTGCACGCAGGTAGTCGGCCAGCTCCGGACCGAGGTCCGGCCGCGCCAACGCGAGCTCGATGTTGGCCCGCAAGAAGTCGAGCTTCTGGCCGATGTCGTAGCGCCCGTGCGTGAAGACTCGGCCGAAGACGGCCTCGGTGTCGAGGAGCAATCCGATCGCGTCGGTGAGCTGCAACTCGCCGCCGACCCCCGGTGTGATGCGATCCAGCGCGTCGAAGATGCCCGGAGTGAACACGTAGCGTCCGATCACGGCCAAGTTCGACTTCGCGTCCTGGGCGCTCGGCTTTTCCACCACACTTCGTACGCGCCGCAGACCGTCGCCCGCGTCGTCACACTCCGCGCAGCCGTACGCGGAGATCTCCTCGGGCTTCACCTGCAGCAGCGCGAGCACCGACGCGTTCTCGCGTTCGTGTACCGCGATCATCGAGCGCAGCAGCTCGCCGTCGTCGACCATGATGTCGTCGCCCAAGATCACCGCGAACGGTTCGGCGCCGACGTGTTCGCGGGCCACGCTGACCGCGTGACCGAGCCCGAGTGGATCGCGCTGGCGGATGTAGTGGATGTCGGCCAACTCGTTGATGTCTTGCACCTCGGCGAGCAGATCGAGCTTCCCCGACTGCTCCAGCGCGTGCTCCAGCTCGAAGTTGCGGTCGAAGTGGTCTTCGATCGCACGCTTGCCGCGCCCGGTGATGATGAGGATGTCGGTGAGCCCGGCCGCGACTGCCTCCTCCACCACGTACTGGATCGACGGCTTGTCGACCACGGGGAGCATCTCCTTGGGCTGGCTCTTCGTCGCCGGGAGGAAGCGCGTGCCGAGGCCAGCGGCGGGAATGACCGCCTTCTTCACCACGTGGGCCATCTCTCGACGCTACCCGTCAGCTCGCGGCCCGCTCGTCGCCGACGTCGGGCGGTTCGTCGCTTTCGGGCGCGGCATCGAGCCCGAACTCCTGGCCCTTCACCAGCCGGCGCACGTTCGACAGATGTCGCCCGACCACGAGCAACGCCACGATCGAGATCACCGCGACGTCACCGGCCTCGTGCCCGGCCAGGGCCACGGAGATCGGGAACGCGATCGCCACCGTGATCGAGGCCACCGACGCCTTGTGCGTGAGCCGCGCGATCACGATCCACAGCACGATCATCGCGATCGTGAGCAGCGGGAAGAGCACCAGCATCACGCCGCCGCCCGTGGCGACGCCGCGCCCACCCTTGAAGCGGCGGGTCACCGGCAGCATGTGACCGAGGATGGCGGCGACACCGAGCACGTAGGCGCCGCGGTGGCCGTCGACCGCGAGCCCGATCCCAGCCGCCAACGCACCCTTCAACACGTCGAGGCCGAACACGAGCGCGCCGGCCTTCCAGCCGAGGAGCCGGAAGGTGTTCGAGGCGCCGGGATTGCCGGAGCCGGCGGCGGTCACGTCGACCCCGCGCCGGCGCGCGACGAGGGCCGCGCTCGGGAACGTCCCGAGGAAGTAGGCCACGGGCACCAGGAGTGCCACCTCGACGCCGATGTTCATCGCCCACCCATTCAACCGCCAACCGCGATCCGGCGCACTCCGTGCCGGAATGTCGGCCGGTGCGGTAGGGTTAGCAGTCGCGTCGATCGAGTGCTAACCGCTAGAGGTCCGCATGCCTACCTACGTCTACGAATGCGCCAAGTGCGGCGACGAGTTCGAGCTCTACCAGTCCTTCTCGGATGATCCCTTGAAGAAGCACCCCGGCTGCGGCGGCAAGGTGGCCAAGGTCTTCCAGCCCGTGGGTATCGTCCTCAAGGGCTCGGGCTTCTACAAGAACGACAGTCGCAGCGGGGGCAAGCGGCCGGCCGGCGGCGAACCGTCGAAGCCGGACAAGACCGAGAAGTCGGAGAAGTCGGAGAAGAGCGACTCCAAGGCGACGGCCGACGCTCCGAAGAAGTCCGACAGCTCGAGCGCGTCGTCGGGCGGGGGCGCCACGTTGCCGTCGGCCACCAAGGGCGACTCGGCCAAGCCCTCGACGCCAGCAGGCAAGTCGACGTAGTCTCCACCTCGCTTCTCCTTCCTTCCCCGGGTTGTGCTCGCGACCTTCTGGTCGCCCCTCGGGAAGGACACGTCATGCCCCGAAGCTCTCCCCGCGCGCTCGCGCTCTGGACTGGCGCCGCCGTCGTCGCGGTGATCACCGCGACGGTGGTCGCTGGCGACCTCGCGACCCTGCACCGCCGCGCCGCCGACCTCGGACCCGAACGCGACGCCGTGGTCGCGACGCGCGACCTCGCCGTCGGCACGGTGCTCCGAGCGGACGATCTCAGCACGCGCCGCGTGCGACGATCGCAACTTCCGCCGATCGTGGTCACCCACCGCATGCACATCGTCGGCCGGGTGATCGCAGTCCCCGTGCTCCACGGCGCGTACGTCGTCGACCGCAACCTCGCGCCCCGCCGGCGCACCGGACTCGACGGAGTGGTGCCGCGCGGCATGCGAGCCATGCGCGTCGTCGTGACCGACGCAATCGAACCGCGCCCGGGCGCGATCGTCGACGTGTTCGCGACCGAAGACGCGGGCGCGTCGGGAACCACTGATGGCACCACGTCGGTTGTCGCCGCGGGCGTGACCGTGATCGGCACCGATCACCGCGGGGCGACAGGCAGCGGTCGCGCGGGGGCTGGCGGCGTGACGCTGCTCGTCGATCCCGACCAGGCCGCCACGCTCGCCGACGCGCAGGCCCACGGCGTCGTCACCCTCGCGCTCGTACCTCCCGAGGAGGCCGCCGGACGCTAGGGGATCAGGTACCGCTCACCGACATCTCGCCGACGAGCAGCGTCATCCCGGCCGCACCGCCGGGCAGCCACGTGAGGTCGGCACCGACGTGCACGATGTCGTGGAGCATGCGTTGCAACGTCGACGCCACCGTCACCTCACGCACGGGCTCGGCGAACGCACCATCGCGCACGACGAGCCCCACTGCGCCCACGGAGAAGTCGCCGCTCACCGGGTTGGTACCCGAGTGAAGTCCGCTCACCGACTGCACGTAGAGCCCGTACGGCATCGCGGCCAAGATCTCCTCCGCCGACTTCAAGCCGGGAACGAGATACAACGCGCGCGCGCCGACACCGGGCGGCGACTTGAACCCGCCGCGCACCGCCGAACCGGTGGTGCGCGCGTCTCCACCCGCTCGGCGCGCGGTCGAGAGGTTGTGCAACACCGCGTCGAAACGTCCGGCGGAGAGAAGTTCGACGCGCCGCGTGGGCACACCCTCGGCGTCGTGCGTCGCCGCGCCGAACGCGGCATCGAGCGTGGGATCGTCGACCAACGTGACATCGGGGCCCGCCACCGTTTCGCCTTCGTGACCGACGAACAACGATCTGCCCTTCACGATCGCTTCGCCCGACAGCGCACTGCCGAGCAACGCCAGAACCGAACGCGTCACCAGTGGATCGAACACGACCGGGAGGCGAGCTGACGGTATCGGCCTCGCGCCGAGCAGGCGCACCGCTCTATCGGCCGCGTCGCGCGCGGCAACCTCCGCGTCGAGCTCGGCAAAACTGCGCCCCGCGCTGAACCCGCTGCCGGTTTGTGTCGCCGTGCCCTCGCCGGCCATCGCGAACGCGGAGCACGAGCACACCGTGCGCCGCGTCGACGCCTCAACCCCGAGCGAGTTGGCCACCGCCGCCTCCACGGCGGCATCACCGTACGAGGCCGACTCGACACCCCGTACGCGCGCGTCGGCGCCGAGGGTCGCCGCTTCCAATTCCAACGCCAGCGCGACCTTGGCGGCCGTGGGCACGCGCAACACGTCGTCGCGCCAGAGATCGAGCATCGCGACGTCGACGCCTTTCGTGTCGTCGGGCGCCGCGAGCGCGTAGCTGTCGTCGGGCGCGCCGAAGGCCGCGTTGTCACGCGCTTCGGCGACGGTCTCGGCGATCACGTCGGCGTCGAGCGAACCGGCCCACGCGTAGCCCTGACGCGCGTCGATGATCACGCGCACGCCGACACCTTCGACCTCGGCGACTGCCAACGACTCGACCTCGCCCCCGAACACCTTCACGTCGACGTCGCGCGACCGCAGGACGTACGCCTCGACCTGCTCGCCGGCGCGGGCGTCGTCGGCGACGCGCCGGGCGACGCCGAGGAGATCGACGTCAGTCACCGGCAGTGCCACCGACCGTGAGCTCGGCGACCCGCAGCGTCGGCTGGCCCGACGACACCGGCACGCCCTGGCCGTCCTTGCCGCACGTGCCTGCCCACGTGTCGAAGTCGTTGCCGACGGCATCGACCGCTCGCAGAGTCTCCGGTCCGTTCCCGATGAGCTGCGCAGCGCGCACCGGATCGGTGATCTTGCCGTGTTCGATCATGTACGCCTCGGTGATCCCGAAGACGAAGTCGCCGGTCGCGGTGTCGACCTGGCCCCCACCGAGTGCGACGCAATAGAGGCCGTGGTCGGTGTCGGCAACGATGTCGTCGGGATCGTCGGCGCCCGCAAGGAGGAACGTGTTGGTCATGCGCACCATCGGGAGGTGCTGGTAGGTCTCGCGTCGACCATTCCCGCTGCTCGCGCGTCCGTGCTTGCGCGCGCGGACGAGGTCCCACATGTAGTCGGTGAGCACGCCGTCTTCGATGAGCACGTTGCGCTGCGCAGGGGCACCTTCGTCGTCGATGGCGTACGTGCCCCACTCGCGTGCGTACGTGCCGTCGTCGATCAGCGTGATCAGTGGCGACGCTACGAGCTCACCGACGCGCCCCCGAAAGACCGACGCATCTTTGTCGACGAGATCGGCCTCGAGACCGTGGCCGCACGCTTCGTGGAACAAGACCCCACCGGCGCCGCGCTTCAACACCACGGGCAGCTTCCCGCGCGGCGCCGGACGAGCGCGCAACATCGTGAGCGCTCGTTCGGCAGCAGTGCGCGCGACGGCTTCGGGGTCGATCTCGTCGAAGATCTCGAAGCCGACGGTCCGGCCCGGGGCCTCGGTGCCCGTCTGCATCCCGGTGTCGCCGACGGCCACGCAGTTGACGCCGAAGCGCGTGCGCACCCGGTCGTCTTCGACGAGCAGACCGTCGGAGTTGGCGATGAGCACGCGCCGGCGCGAATCGGCGTAGGTGGCCGTGACCTGACGAATCGAGTCGCTCGTGGACCGGGCGGCGTGATCGGCCCGCTCGAGCACCTCGGCCTTGCGCGCCTTGGCGACGGTCTCGGGCAGCACGGTCACGACGTACGACGGCCGGGTGTCGCGCCGCTCGAGCGCGGCAACATGGGTGGCCCCCGATGCACCTCGCGCCGCCGCGGCCGCGGCATCGGCTGCCGCTTGCAGCCCCGCTTCGCTCAGATCGGCGGTGTGGGCGAAGCCGGTGGTGTCGCCACGCACGACACGAATGCCCGCCCCCCGCTCATGACCCGACACGAACTCCTCGACCTTCTTGTCGTCGAGGCGCGCCGACGCACTGCGGCGGTCCTCGGCGAACACCTCGGCGAAGTCGCCACCGTGGCGCAGGGCGGTCTGGAGCGTTCGTTGAAGGATTGCCTCGTCGATCAAGTCGCCTCCTGCACGGTTGTCTATCGTAGGCCGATGTCTTTACGCCCCGGCCTGTCCGCCGCCGTCGAGCTCGTCGTCACCGACGACGACACCGCGCTCGCGTTGAGGACGGGCGATGTCCCGGTGCTCGCCACCCCGAGGGTGGTGACCCTGGCCGAAGAAGCGACGGTGCGTGCGGTCGAGGGCGAGCTCGGCGAAGGCACCACCAGCGTCGGGTACCGCGTGCAACTCGACCACCTCGCGCCGACCGCGGTCGGTGGCCACGTGCGCGCCGAGGCCACGCTCGAGGCGATCGAGGGCCGCCGCCTCAACTTCCGCGTGTCGGTGAGCGACGGCCACGGGTTGGTCGCCGCGGGTCGGATCACCCGCGTGATCGTCGAGCGCACCCGCTTCATGGAAAAGGCCGTGGGCGACTGATCCGACGCGGCCGGCGTTCAGACGCGGGCCAGGAAACGCGCCATCGCGTCGAACCACGCCGGCGGGTTCTCGAACTGCGGCGAGTGGCCGGCGTCGGGGATGACTGCGAGCTCCGCCCCGGGGATCGTCGCCACGATGGCCTCGACGGCGTCGATGAAGGTGTGATCCTGGTCGCCGACGATGCCGAGCGTCGGCATCTCGAGTGCGGCCAGCTCGGACAACTGGTCGGGTTGGTCGATGAGATCACGCACCATCGCGGCCCACATCACCGGCGACTGGGCGGTCCACTTGTACTCGGCGTACTCCTGGAACCCCGGACGCTCGGCCAGCACGCGCTGGTACGCATCCGATCCGAGCAGATCCATCTCGTCGGTGAGCTCCTTCAGCGCGGTGAGGCCCTGGGTCTGCACGACCTCGATCGCGGCAGCCACGATGTCGGGGGCGAATCCCGGGGGCATACCCGCGGAGGTGTCCATCAGCACGAGGGCGGTGACGCGCTCGGGCGCGGCGAGTACGAAGCGCCGCACCACCATGCCGCCCATCGAATGACCGAGGATCCGCAGATCGTGCAAGTCGAGCGCGTCGACCACCGCGGCGGTGTCGAGCGCGAGTCGATCGAGCGAATAGGCCGTCGGATCGGTCGGGGCATCGCTGGCGCCGTGTCCCCGGAGGTCGAACGCGGCGACTCGGTGCTCACGCGCCAGCATTTCGAAGTGATCGGTGAAGTCTTCCTTGGCGCCGCCGATCCCGTGCACGAGGAGCAGGCCGGGCGCGTCGGGATCCCCCGCGACGACGGTCGCCAGGCCCACGCCGTCGTCGGTCGTGATGCGCATTTCGTCAATCTACGGCCGGGAGAACTGCCGGTGAACGAACCCGTAACATGAGGGGATGGCGGCTCCCGAGACGGCTGGCGCGGACGAAGTCCAGCGCCACCTGAGGCTCTCCAGCGCCGCCAAATTCGGCGTCAGGATCATCATCAGCGCCGCGCTCCTCGCGCTCCTCATCACGAAGATCCCCGCCGACGACATCCAGCCGAAGAACACGCACGCGGGCACGCTGACCTTCCTCGTCGCCGGTCTCGCATTCACCCTCGCCGGCTTCCTCCTCTCCGCCTGGCGCTGGCAACGGGTGTTCGCGGTCTTCGACGTCCACGTGCCGTTGCGCACACTCCTCGCCCACTACCTGGCCGGTCAGTTCGTCGGCAACGTGCTGCCCTCGACCATCGGCGGCGACGTCCTGCGCGTCAGCCGAGCGGCCAAGACCACCGGCGCCGGCGACATCGCGTTCGCGTCCGTCGTCATCGAGCGGCTCAGTGGTTTCGTCGCGCTCCCGTTGCTCTCGTTCCTCGGGTTCGCGCTCGAGCCGTCGCTGCTCGCGCTCGACCACGCCTGGATCGCCCTCGCCATCGCGGGTGCAACCGTCGCCGGCCTGGTGGTGATCCTCGCTGTGGCAGCGAGCCCTCACCTCGCGGGGCGCTTCGCCAAGCACGAGAACTGGATGCGTTTCATCGGCGCGGTGCACGTCGGCGTCGACCGGATCCGGCGCGAGCCACGACGGGCAGTACGCGTGCTCGTCGCCGCGATCGCGTACCAGGCGTCGGTGCTGCTCGCGGTCTGGTGCGCGATCCACGCCCTCGGCATCTCACTCCCCAACGGCGCGGTGCTCGCCTACCTCCCGGCGGTGGCGTCAGCCCAAGTGCTCCCGATCTCGCTCTCGGGCCTCGGGATCCGTGAAGGTCTCCTCGTACTCCTGCTGCGCCCCCTCGGCGTACCGACGGGCAAGGCGATCGGCGTCGGCCTCTTGTGGTACGGCATGACCCTCGTCGTCAGCCTGCTCGGCGCGCCCGCGTTCGCGGTCGGTCACCGCGGCGACTCCGAAGCGATCACTCCCGACGTCGAACCGACCGCCACCAGCCCGACGCCGTGAACGTCGTCAAGGAGGACGACTCCACATCCGCCGCCGGTACACCGCTGCACCGTCGGCTGCGCGGCGGCCGGACTCTCCGCGACGGACACCGCCTCTATTGGTGGGGTGAGATCCTCGCCGTCATCGTGTTCTACATGGTGTACTCGTTCATCCGGAACCTGCACCACGGAAACGAGCACGTCGCCTACGAGCACGCGCTCGACATCATCCGGCTCCAGAAGTCGCTCGGGATCAACCGCGAACAGGCCATCCAGGCGTGGGCGCTCGGCTCGCGCACCTTCATCATCGCGGCCAACTACTTCTACGGTTCGCTGCACTTCATCGTGACCGGCGGCGTGATGATCTACCTCTACCGCCGCTTCCCCGACGACTACCCGCGCTGGCGCAACACCCTCGGCATCGCCACGGCGCTGGCGCTGGTCGGCTTCGCGTTCTTCCCGCTCCTCCCGCCGCGCCTGCTCGACGAGTTCGGTCACTACGGCTTCGTCGACACCCTGGCCAAGGATCCCGCGTTCTGGTCGTTCAACTCGGGGGCGGTCAACAAGATCTCCAACCAGTTCGCGGCGATGCCGAGCGTGCACTGTGCCTGGGCGCTGTGGTGCGCGTGCGCGCTCGTACCGCGGGTGCGCCACGTCTGGGCCGCAGCGCTCGCGGCGCTGTATCCGGTGATGACGGTCACCGTGATCGTCATCACCGCCAACCACTATTTCCTCGACGCAGTCGGTGGGTTCCTCGTGTTCGGAATCGGGTACGCGCTGGCGCGGGTGTTCACCCGCGCCGGGCGCGGTCCGGCGATCGCCTGACCATTCCCGCGCCGAGATCAGCCCTTCTTCGCCTTCGCGCGCGGCCGGCCATTCTTGGTCCGGGTCGTGCGCGTGCGTAGGTGGTTCTGGACCAGGTTGAGCACGCTGTCGCGTACCGCTTGGTCGGCGAGCGAGAGTTGTGCGTCGCGCGCGGTGACGATGGCCAGGCGCCGGGGCGGGAGCCCGGCGATGGTCACCGTGCGCACGCTGGTGAGCTCGGGTGGGATCGCGGTCTCGGGGAGGATCGACGCGTAGTTGCCGGCGACGACGAGGTCGGCGATCAACCGGATCCCCTCCACCTCGAGCGGCACCGTGAGGCTGAGCCCGACCGCCTCGATGGCGCGCTCCACCTCGGTGCGCAGCGGGTTGGGTTCGGGTGGCAGCACGAGCGGGAGGGCGGCGAACACCGCCAGCGGCACGGGTTCGGGCGGCAGCGTGACGTGGCGACCCACCAACCCGACCAGGTCCTCCTCGAGGAGGTGCTCGACGACGAGGCGGCGATCGTTCACCGGTTCGGTGACGACGGCCTGCGCAAGCTCACCGTCGACCAACTCGGCGAACAGACGCTCCGACGCGCCTTCGTTCACGCGGAGGCGGACGCCCGGGGCGCGGTCACGCAGATCGGCGACGAGCGCGGGTACGAGCCAGCGACTGGCGGTGCCGACGACACCCAAGCGGGCGTACCCGGTGTCGAGGCCTTGGAGCAGCGCGAGGTCGACGCGCATCGCCTCCAGCTCGCGATGCACGCGGCGCGCCCGGTCGAGCACGAGCATCCCGAACTCGGTGGGTTCGGCGCCCTTGCGACTCCGGACGAGGAGGGGCACGCCCAACTCGGCCTCCAGCTGGCGCACCTGGTCGGACACGTTGGACTGCACCGTGGCCAGCGCGTCGGCCGCCGCGGTGAACGAGCCCTCCTCGGCGATGGCCAGGAGCGTGTCGAGATGACGGAGCTCCACCTGGACCCCCAAAATAGGCCATCGTAAAATCCGATGGATACCATCGAGTCTAACTGTTGGACAGATTCACCGCGACCGGGCAACATGGTGTGTGCAGGACGACTCGGGGAGTCGGTTCCCCCCACCGACTCCCCGAATCTCCCGCATCCAACGCACTCACGGGGGTTTCCTGGTGTCCGCAACCGAAACTGTTTCGAGCCTCATCTTCACCGGCCCGCTCACCTGGACGGGGAGCGCCGCGTGTCGGGGTCAGAACGACCTCTTCTTCGCGCCGGCCGGCGAACGACCGGAGACCCGCAACGTTCGCGAGGCCAAGGCCCGCGCCGTCTGCGAGACCTGCATCGTCATGCTGGCCTGTCAGCAGTGGGCGCGCGAGCACCGCGAGTACGGCTTCTGGGGCGGCGAGTCCGAAGAGGAACGCGCCGCCGCCGGGTATCGCGTCGACATGCCCGTCGGCCGAGTGGCGCGTTACCCCAAGGGCAACGGCACGCCCGTCGCGCCCCGCACTCCCCGCGTCGCCTGAACTACTCCAGCCCGGCCAACTGCTTGGCGTAGGCGATCGCCTTCCCCGGTTCGTAGGCACGGAAGATCTGCAGCTTCTCGGCTTCGATCGACCCTTCCGCGTGGACCGCGAGCACCGCGTGGTAACCGCCGAAATCGCGCGCGGTCAGGTCGCTGATCGCGTTCAGCAGGCGCAGACGGTCTTCGGCGGGCGCGTTCGCGGCGTAGAACTTCTCCAACACCGCGCGCACCTCCGGGTTGGCCCAATCGGCGCCGCCGGGTCCGGTCACCAAGAGCCCGCCGGAGCAGTCCTGCACGAGCTCGAGCGCGGCGTGGTAGCGGGTGGCGAAGGTGTACTTGGCCAGGTTGGTGGTGAGCGGGTCGGGGTACGCGATGCCGCGCCCATCGACCTGCGCACGGATGCCCGCCATTTCGGTGAGCGCACGGACCGTCTCCGCGTACACGACGAGTTGCGTGATCTTGTCGCGGATCGGGCCGGCCTTGGCCACGCCGTTCATCTCCGCGATCAGCGCAGCCATCCCGACGAGTGCGTCGAGCAACGGCAACTTGTACGACACCGCGGTGAACCGGTGGTACTCCACGAACGCCAACGCCACCGCGCCGGCCAGCTCGGGCTGCCGGCACAGGAACACGCGGTCCCACGGCACGAACACGTCATCGAACACCGTGAGCGTCTCGAGCATCTTGTGACGCGACGAGATCGGGAACTCGAATTCGTCGTGGTCGCGAGCGCCATAGGCCGAGACGTAGAGGGAGAGACCGGGCGTGTCGACGGGAGTGGCGAACGCCACCGCGTAGTCGGCGTCGTCAGGGCCCATCGCGCGCGTCGGTAGCACGATGATCTCGTGGGCGTTCGCGCTGATGCTCGTGTGACACTTCGCGCCCCGCACCACGATCCCGTCGGGACGCTCTTCGACCACCCGGACGTAGTGATCGGGATCCGCCTGCTCATGCGGCAGCTGCGAACGGTTTCCCTTCACGTCGGTTTGCGCGACCGCGACCGACAAGTCGTTGTCGCGGCAGTGTTCGTAGAAGGCCTGCGCCCGGGCCAGCGGTTCGCCGTCGAGGACCCGGAGCAAGCCGAACAGCGCGTCGGATCCGATCTCCTTCACCAGCGTGACCAGGGTTCCGCCGAGCGCGGTGACCGTCTCGATCAGCCGGGCGCGTGCGAGCAGATCCTCCGACGAGCGCGGGATCGCGTAGTACGCGCTGTACTCGGCGCTCGTGTCCAGATCCTTGGCCACGGCCAGATCGCGATAGAGCGGATCGTGCCCGACCTCGTAGTCGATCGCGGCGTGATCGACCGCGACGCGCAAGTCGGGTTCGTTCAGGATGTCGGGAATGCGCCGACCGCGGTACCACAACGTGCGGCCGTCTTGCAGCGTGGCGCGGTACTCGTCGGCGGTCAGGAGTGGCACCGCGGCACTCTACACATGCACTCGAAACATCGGCCGTAAGCTGGCCCGATGACCGACGGCCTGCTCTGGGAACAACGTCCCGAGCTGCGTCGGCCGCTGCTCGTCGCCGCGTTCGCGGGATGGAACGACGCGGGCGATGCCGCCACCGGCGCGGCCGACTGGTTGGTGCGTCAGAGCGACCCGCGTCGGATCGCGACCATCGACCCCGACGAGCACATCGACTATCAGTCCCGTCGCCCTCAGGTCGAGCTGGTCGACGGCGTGACGCGCGGCATCACCTGGCCGACGAACGATTGCTTCGCGGTGACCTTCGGTGAACGCGACATCGTCGTGCTGCGCGGCGTCGAGCCGAACTTGCGGTGGAAATCGTTCTGCAACGCGGTGATGACCGTCGCGTCAGAGACCAAGTGCGAGATGGTCGTCACGCTCGGAGCCCTCCTCGGCGACGTGCCGCACACGCGTCCGGCCCGCGTCACCGGTACGGCCACCGACCCCGGGTTGATCAACGGGCTCGAGCTCACGCGCTCGCAGTACGAAGGACCCACCGGCATCGTCGGAGTACTGCACGACGCGTGCCGCACGACCGGACTGCGGTCCGCATCACTGTGGGCGCCAGTGCCTCACTACGTGGCCACGCCGCCCAACCCGCCGGCCACGCGGGCGTTGCTCGAGCATTTCGCGCTGCTCGCGGACCTGCCGCTCGATCTCCACGGCTTCGACCAGCTCGTCGACCTGTGGCGTGTCCAGGTCGATCACGCGCTGCGCGACAACGACGACGTCTGCAACTACGTGCGCGAGCTCGAAGGTCGCGTCGACGCCGAAGACGCGTCGGAACGAGGCATCGTGCTGGGTGGGCACCCGGCGGGCGGCGGCGTCCCGAACGCCGACGAGCTCGCGGCCGAGGTCGAGCAGTTCCTGCGCGACCAGGACGGCTAGCTCAGCTAGCCGACGAGGTCGCGCGCGACCGCTTCCCAGAGTTGCGTCGAGAGCGCGAGCGATTCCTGGTCGACCCGCTCGTCGTTGCCGTGGAACATCGTGGCGAAGTCTTCGTAGGGCAACCGCTTCGAGAACAGCCCGAAGCCGTAGCCCACCGCTCCCGCGCGACGGAAGAAGCGGTTGTCGGTGCCACCGACCATCAGCGATGGCACGAGCGCGGAGCCCTCGCACAGGCGCGCGCTCGTGCGGGCCAGGGAATCCCACAGGGGCGTGTCGATCGGCGACGCGGTCGCGGGATCGTCGTTCGAGTCGATGTCGACGGCGTCGGCGAGATCACCGAGCGCCTCGCGGAGCAACGCGGTCGCGTCGGCACCGCTCTGACCAGGCAGGGTGCGGATGTCGACCTCGAGATCGACCTGATCAGGAATCACGTTGGTCTTGGTTCCCCCGTGCGCGACGGTCGGCGCCAGGGTTGTGTGCGTGCACGCGTGCCAGTGACGCGCGATACCGAGCGGCAGCTCGGCCAGCGCATCGTCGAACTGGGTGGGGTCGAGCAACGCGGCCGTGATCTCGGGTTCGTAGTGCATCCCCTCCACGAACTGTCGCCACGACTCGTGGATCTGCGTCTGCGGGCGGTAGTCGGCGATGCGACGCACCACTTCGGCCGCGGTGACCAGCGCGTTGTCGGTGCGGAACGGTTGCGACCCGTGCCCCGGCGTGCCGTGCACCCGGATCTTGGTCCAGAACGTTCCCTTCTCCGCGACGAGCACGGGCAGGCGGGGCCCGACCGGTGAGGGAATCTGGAAGCCGCCCGATTCGGTGAGCACGTAGTCGGCATAGACCGCGTCGCGCTCGTGGTCGAGCAACCAGTGCGCGCCCCACTGGCCGAGCGCCTCTTCGTCGGCGACCGCGAGGTAGATGAGCGTGCCCTTCGGCCGGAAGCCGCTGTCGGCGAGCCGCCGGAACGCGACTGCTTGCGACGCGGTCAGGTTCAGCATGTCGACCGCGCCCCGACCCCACACGAACCCGTCGACGACGTCGGCACCGAACGGATCGCGGCTCCAGCCGTCGGGATTCACGGGGACGACGTCGGTGTGGCCCATGAGCAACAGCGTGGGCGCGCTCGGATCGGTGCCCTCGATGCGCGCGACCAGACTCTGGCGCCCGGGCTGCGGCTCGTACACCTCGTGGTCGCCGGCACCGGCGAGGTAGCCGGCGAGCAGATCGACGCTGCGAGTCTCCTCACCCGAGGCGAGCGTGCCGTCGTTCACACACCGATTGCGGATGAGCAGCTGCAGGAGGTCGGTGACTTCGGCGGTCGGGTCCTCGGCACTCCGGTTTGGCGTCACCGCGCCACGCTATAGCCCGCTCAGGTGTCGCCAAAATGCAGGAGCTCGGCGATCGCGTCCTCGATGCCCCCGGCCAAGAGTTCCAGATCCGGTCCGGCGTCGCCGTCGCCGATGAGGCCGAAGTGGAGCTGACCGCAGTACGACAGGATCGCTACGTTGAGGGTCAGGTTCCGCGACAGCGGCACGATCGGATACACCTCGAACATGCGCGCGCCGAGGCAGTAGAGCGGCATCTGCGGACCGGGAACGTTGGTCACGATCAAGTTCGCGAGTCGCTGCGCGTGCGCGGCGCGCGCGGCGAGCCCGAGCAACGTGGGCGCGGCGTATTCCGACAGCCCGAGCAGCGCCGCCGCGCCAACTGCTTGGCGCCGTTCCTTCAGGTCGACGGTCGCGGCGCGCACGGCGTCGAGCCTCACCGCGGCGTCGGGCTCGCCCACCGCCAGCGGCACGAACATCGCCGAGATGCGATTCCCGAGCTGCATGCGCTGGTCGTCGTCGCGCACGGAGACGGGGCAGAAGGCCTTCAACACGAGATCGGGGTGCAGTTCACCGCGCCGGTCGAGCACCCGCGCGACCGCGCTGCCCACGCTGGCGAGGATGACGTCGTTGATGGTGCAACCGAAGTACTTGCGTATCCGTTTCACATCGTCGAGCGGCACCCGCACCGTCTCGAGGCGCCGTCCTCGCCCGACGGTGGCATTCAGCGACAGGCGCGGCACCACGACCTGCCCGTCGACGAGCGATCCGATCGACCGACCCAGGTCGGTGGCGCGACGCGCCGCGTCGCGGGGGGCGTCGGCCAGTCGACGAACTGCAGCGGTCATCTCGACCGGCCGGGTGAGCCGCTCCTGCAGGCTGTCGATCACCACCTGGGCCGGATCGGGTCCCGGCGCGGGACGCCAGCCGTCGTCGGGGAGCACCGTCGCCTCGACGTCGAAATCGAGGAGCACGGTGGCGATGTCGACGCCGGAGATGCCGTCGGTCAACGTGTGATGCGACTTGTGGATCAGCCCGACCCGCTCGCCGCGGTCGACACCCTCGATGAACCACAGCTCCCACAACGGCCGGTTGCGGTCGAGCAACTGCACGGTGAGACGTTCGGCGAGTTCGAGGAGTTGACGGCGCGAACCCGGCGCGGGGAGCCGGGTGAGGTGCACGTGCTCCGCGATGTCGAAGTTCTCGTGGTCGATCCAGATGGGACGACCGAGCCCGAGCGGTACCGGCATCACCCGTTTGCGGAACCGAGGGATGAGCTGCAGACGCGAGCCGACGAGGGCGCGCACGTCGTCGAGCCGGAAGCGACCGTCGGCGTCGTAGAACGGCGATCGCTCGAGCACCGCCACCGCCCCGACGTGCATCGGTGTCTCGGCCCGCTCGAGGTGCAGGAAGCTCTCGTCGAGCGCGGTCAGGCGATCGTACGTCCGGGCGGTTGCCATCGGTTCCGAGCGTAGAGGTCAGGCGGCAGGAAGTTCCGGGCCGCGGCACGTGGTCACACCGCGAGGACTCATCACCTGTCGCGCCCGGGCGAGCAGCGTCGTCGCCTTGTCGGCGAAGCCTCGGGCTTCGATCCGATGCCCGCGGCTCAGCGAGTGTTCGATCTGCTCCAGCTCGTCGGTGGCCTGGTCGAGCAACGCGATCCAACGCTGATGCAGGCCGCTCGCGCGATCAGGGGGGCGGAGGCCGCGCAGATCGGCGATGGCCACGCGCTGGATCTCGACGATCCGGGCCAGGGCGCGCGTGGCGTCGCCCCGACGCCCGAGTGGCGGCATCGCCACGCGGTCGACGGCCCGATTCGTGCGCGTGCACACGGCACTCACCTCGTGCGCGTAGCGCGCCGCCGACAGCGGCCCGTCACCGCCGCCGCATCCCGACACGATCATGATGACCACACCGCAGCACACGGTGCCGATCCTCAACTTCGCGATCCTCAACTTCGCGATCCTCGACTTCGTGGGCACGGTCCCCTCCGCGCGAGGGAGGGTACCGCGGCGATCGGTTCGGTACTCTGCGCGCATGTCCCGCACCGCCACCTGCGTCTGGCGCGTCGACCCCGCGCTGATCCTGGCGCTCGACGAGCACCTCGGTCCGCCCGTCGACAGCTACGTCAACGGTTCCCAGACCTGGATCTCCAACGACGGCCCGGGCGCGATCGACCTCGAATGGCGCCTCCACCCGGTGGCCGGATACCGCCTCCCCCGCGAGCTCTCGCACTACGACCTCTGGGAGCAGGTCGTGGGCTCACTCTCGGCCGGCACCGATCCCGACGCGCTGACGCTCGGGACGGAGGCGCGCACCCTGCGGTCGCTCTGGGACGGGCTCGAATGCTTCGCCGCCTACGGTGACGAGCCCGAACCGGCACCGCTCGCCCAGGCCGCGAGCGCGGCCCTCGGTCGTCCGCCCGACGCGGCCGGGCTCGTCGACCACGACGCGATCGGCGCGGCGTGGGAGCAGGCCAGAGGCGCGACGTCGCTCGTCGAGATGGTGTTCGCCGAGCTGAAGTCGACCGCGTGAGAGGCTGGCGGCGATGACCGTCGACGACCGCCGCGACCTCGCGGCCGCGATCTACCGCTCCTCGCACCTCACCGGCGAGTTCGTGTTGCGTTCGGGCGTGGTGAGCAACGAGTACTTCGACAAGTACCGGTTCGAAGCGGATCCGTCGCTCCTCCTCGACATCGCCACCGCGTTGGCCCCGCTCGTCCCGCCGGCGACCGATGCGCTCGCCGGCCTCGAGCTCGGCGGCGTGCCGATTGCCACGATGCTGTCCCAGGTCACCGGGATCCCCGCGGTGTTCGTGCGCAAGGAAGCGAAGACCTACGGCACCTGCCAACTCGCCGAGGGCGCCGTCGTCGACGGGCGGCGACTCACCGTGGTGGAAGACGTCGTGACGTCGGGCGGGCAGGTGGTCACCTCGTGCGGCGACCTGCGCGCACGGGGTGCCATCGTGGAACACGCCCTCTGCGTGATCAACCGCGAGTCGGGAGGCCCCGAAAGTCTCGCCGCCATCGGCGTCGAGCTCCGGCCGCTGTTCACGATGACCGAGTTGAACGCGGCCGGCGAGGCCTGACTCACTCCTCGCCGCGCCAGGGCGGGATGCGCGGTGGATCGAAGTCGCACGGACGAACCTGGCCGTCGATCGCGGCGAACGCGAGCTCACCCCATCGGTCGATGCCCGCTACCGGCCACGGCAGGTTGTGACGGTCGAAGAAACCGACCGCGCGCGTCTCGAGCGGATGGCCGTGCAACTCGCCGCCGATCATCCGGCAGTGGAACAGCAGCGAGTAGAGCGGCAGGCGAGCGAATCCCAGACGCAGGCCGTCGAGCACCGCGATGAGCGAGATCGGCTCAACCTCGATGCCCGTCTCCTCGTAAACCTCTTTGATCGCGATCTCACACGGTGAGTAACCCACATCGGCGTAGCCGACTGGATAGAGCCAGACCCCGGAGTCGGCGCGCTGGGTGAGGAGAAGCTCACCGCGCTCGTTGGCCACGATGGCGGCGACCGCGACCTTGGGAGTGACGTAGCCCTGCACGCCCTCGCCGACACTCGACAACCACTCGTCGAACAGCGCGTCGCCCTCGGCTTCCTCGATCGCGACGTGGCGGATGTCGGCCGCGACCTTCAGCACCTCCTCGAAGCGTTCCTTCTCGTAGAGGCTCTGGGTGAAGCCGAGGCCGGTGCGCGCCACCGCCGAGAGCGTCTCGGCCCATCGGAGCAGGTCGACGGCAGACGGGCTGAACGGTTCGGTCACGGCGGTGAGACTAAACGCTACGGGCGCGCAGCACCCCGGCCTTCGCCATGCCCCACGCGAAGTGCAGGGGGGCGAGCGAGTCGTCGCCGAGATCGCCGAGGTTGCTGATCACGAGCCCGTAGCGGTCGTCGGGCCACGACCGTTCGTCGAAGGGATCTCGCTCGACGGGAGGGATGCCGGCGGCGGCGAGCACCGCGGTCGGTTCGCGGTATGCGCCGCGCACGATCTCGAGCGGCGTGCGGACCTGGTCGGCGGGATCGAGCGCGAAGAGCGCGCCGAGTTCGGCGACGACTCGCCGCGTCGCGGCGTCGGCCGCGACGCGCGCGTCGCGCTCGGCGACGGCACGGACTTCCACATCCGCACGCGACCACGCGTCGAGAATGCGGGTCACCGAGCGCTCGACCCAGCCCGGCAATTCGCGCGTCACACCAGCAAGGATCGCATCGCTCGCTTCGTCGAGCAGACGCAGGTGACGTTGCTCGTCGTCGGTCGCGGTCATCCCTCGATGACGTCGCCTTCCATCGTGTTCACGGTGCAGCCGACCTCTTCGAGGTAGGCGATGGCCGCGTCGAGGTGCTCCTGCGAGCCGTTCAGCTCGAGGATGACCCACCCCGAGTGCGCTTCCACGTTGGCGCGCCGGATGTTGGGCACGACGTCGTAGCGCTTCACGACCTCGTAGATCATCGGCCGGTCGACGAGCTCCTCCGGAAACGACACGAACAGACGCACGTGATCAGACACGGCGCGCTCCCTGGGTCAGAGGCCGACGCGCCGCAGCGCCTCGACCGGTTCGAGCAAGAGGCCGGTGAAGAACGCGCCGAACTCCGCGTAGTCGGCCGACACCGGATCGAAGCGCATCTCGTAGACGATCTCCTTGAGCGCGAGCGGGTCGTCGGCGAGCAAGGTGACGCCCCATTCCCAGTCGTCGAGGCCGGTCGATCCGGTGATGAGTTGCAGCACTCGCCCGGCGTACGTGCGACCGACGCGCGCGTGTCCGCCCATGAGGCGCTTGCGCTCCGCGAACGGCAGCGAGTACCAGTTGGCATCACCGGTGCGGCGCTTCGACATCGGGTAGAAGCAGATCGTCTGCTTGAGCGGGAGCTGCGGGTGGATCCGCTGCTCCTGGTAGTGGGTCATGCGTTCGCGCCAGGCCGCGAGCTTCGCTTCGGCGGCGGTCCCCTCGAGGTGTTCCTCGCTCGCCAGACGGGCGCGCTCGTCGTCTTCGCTCGACGTGTACTCCGACAACTCGGTGAGCGACACGTAGGAGTCGACGAGGGTGAGCGGCGTGCCGGCGAGGTCGTGCTGGAAGGCCTGGAGACGCGCGAGATCGGGCCCGAGCGCCATCACGCCGAGGTCGGCCTTGTGGCCGAGCACCGCGAACACGAGCGCCTGATGCCCGTCGTCGACCAGCGACTGCACTGCGTCGACGATCCGCTTGCCTGCCTTCGGGTCGGCCTCGGCGCGCGCCCGATCGACGCGGTAGAAGAGGTGGAGCACACCCCATCCGACACTCGGCTCGACTGCATCCACGCCGGTCAGGCTACCGGCCGCTTCCGTGGCGTCACGCGGCGTTCGGTCCGGCTCGCCGCCGCGGGAGTCCGACCTGATTCGCTTCGTCGACGGTGAGGTCGTCGACGTGCACCAGGCGTATGCCGTCGGGGAGGTTGGGGTTGCCGACGAGGGCGTAAGACCCGTTCGGGATCAACATCGGATGATGCACACTCGCGACCGCAGCCAGGTTCGAGATGTCGTCGCTGCCACCCCAACTCTTGGGGCGCAGATGATGGACATGGAGTCCATACCGCAGATCGCAGTTCCCGCACCGACAATGCCCATCACGCAACAGCACCGCTCTCGTGATCTTGGGTGACAAGCTGGCGCCCCGTTTCCCAACCGCGACCAGGAACCCGGCCTCGTCGACCAACACCGGTTCGATCGACGCCGACGCCCTGAGTTGTTCGACCATCGCGTCAGGCAACGGGATGCCAGCCACCACTGCGGGGCCGTCCTTCGCGACTTCCGCCACGAACAGCGGCGGAGCCGCCACCATCGGCGTGTCGATCCGCTCGACCGCCTCGACCGCGTCGCACATCAACCCGAGCGCATCCGCCCCACGCCGTTCCCACCGCTCCCACGCCTGCCCCTTCGGCGGACGCATCTGCTCCGTCAACTTCTTGACCGTCGCCTCAAACTTCGCGCCCAACACATCCGGCAACTCGCCCCGGACGCACAACATCCCCCGGTCCTTGACCCACCACATCCGCAAGTGGCGCGCTGCGTGCCGGGCCCGACCCTCCTCCACGGTGGGTTTCGACTGCTCACGCGCCAAACGCGCCAGATCACCAGGCGTCACGTTCGGTGCCCGCACCGCCCACTCCGCATCCGACTCCTCGTCCGCGAGGCGCACCACCGCACCCAACTGCTCGGCACTCAGGTTGCCGGCGTGGGCGGCGGCCGCCACCGCGGGCAACGACTCCAACGCCTGCGCCTGTTCCACCGCGTCGCGCAGCGTCCGCGCCGACTCACCATCGGCGCCGACCGAGGTATCGACTTGACCCCGCTCGTCCAGGACCCGGAGCACATCGAGGCGCTCCAGATGAATCCGACGTTCCTCGCGGACCAGATGGGCGTAGTGCGCGTGCAACCGATCCGTCGGCCACGACCGCAACTCATCGAGGTGATCCACGACGTCGAACACCCCATGATCAAATCATGGGGGTACGACACTTAAAGGATGGCCATGTTGGTCGTGACAAGATTCGATCGATGTCGACGTCCTCGTTCGAACAACTCGTCGAGGACGCAGCGTCCGTGTCGGTCGATGGCTGGGACTTCTCATGGCTCGACGGCCGGGCGCGAGAAGAGCGGCCCTCCTGGGGCTTCACGCGGAACTTGGCGTCACGGATCGGCGACACCCAGGCGATGTTGGATGTACAGACGGGTGATGGCGAGGTCCTCGCTGAGGTGCTCGAACGTGCGACCCTCCCCCCGGACCGAATCGCCGCCACCGAGTCGTGGCCCCCGAACGCCGACCTGGCGCGGTCGCGCCTCGAACCGCTCGGCGTTCACGTCGAACTCGTCGCGAACGACGCGGCGTTCCCGTTCGATGACTGCCAGTTCGACCTCGTGGTCTCGCGACACCCCGTTGAGACCCGCTGGGACGAGATCGCCCGGGTCTTGACAACTGGAGGCCACTACTTCGCGCAGCACGTTGGCGCGGGCTCGAATCGGGAACTGACTGACTTCATGATGGGTGCCCAGCCCGTCGGCGGAGCTCGAAGCAGTGCGCGTGCCGTCGAGCAGGCAAGCGCGGCTGGGCTCGAGGTCGTGCAGCTTCAGGAAGCGATCCTCCAGGCCGAGTTCTTCGACGTCGGCGCCGTCATCTACTTCCTGCGCAAGGTCGTGTGGACCGTGCCTGATTTCACCGTTGAGAGGTACAGGGATCGCCTTGAAGCACTACACACGATCATCGAGACGAACGGTCGGTTCCTCTCACATGCGCAGCGCTTCCTCGTCGAGGCCGTGAAGCCTGGGTGACAATGGCCCCGCCGCGTCGCGATCAAGGCCGACAGCCCTCGCGCGGATACCACTCCTGCCGTCAGACAACCCTCCGGTACCCTGGCACGAATGTCCGAATTCCTCGCCGCGCTGGCCGAGCGCGTCCTCGTGTTCGACGGCGCGTTCGGTACCTGGGTGCAGGACCAAGACCTCGGCCCGGACGATTTCGGCGGGGCGGAATACGAAGGCTGCAACGAGCGCCTCGTCCTGACCCGCCCCGAGCTGATCCAGCGCATGCACGCCGAATACTTCGACGTGGGCGTCGACGCGGTCGAAACCGCCACCTTCGGCGCCTTCGGCCTCGTGCTGAACGAGTACGGCATTGCCGACGAGACGTTCGCGATCAACGAGCAGGCGGCGCGCCTCGCCAAGGAAGTCGCCGACGGCTACTCCGCTTCCGACCGTCCCCGGTTCGTGATCGGCTCGATCGGTCCGGGCACGCGCCTGCCGTCGCTCGGACAGATCGCGTTCACCGAGCTGCGCGACGGCTACGAGGCGATGGTCGCCGGGCTGCTCGCGGGCGGCACCGACGTGTTGCTGATCGAGACGGTGCAAGACCTGCTGCAGAGCAAGGCCGCCATCGTCGGCGCCCGCCGGGCCATGGCGACCGCGGGCGTCGAGATCCCGATCATGGTGCAGGTGACGGTCGAGACCACCGGCCGCCTGCTCGTGGGTTCCGAGATCGGCGCGGCGCTCACCTCGCTGGAAGCCCTGCGGCCCGACGTGATCGGCCTGAACTGCGCGACTGGCCCGGCCGAGATGACCGAGCACCTTCGCTACCTGGCCCAGCACGCTCGCACGTTCCTGTCGTGCCTCCCGAACGCCGGGCTACCGTCGATCGTCGACGGTCACACGCACTACGACCTCACGCCCGACGCGCTCGCGGATGCACACGAACGCTTCCTCGACGAGTTCGGGCTCAACATAGTCGGCGGTTGTTGCGGAACGACACCCGAGCATCTGCGCGCGGTCGTCGATCGCATCGGACGGCGTGCGCCCGCCGCGCGCACGCCGGAACACGAACCGAGTTGCTCCTCCGTCTACAGCCCGGTCACGTTCCACCAGGAGCTCGCATACCTCGCGGTCGGCGAACGCACCAACGCCAACGGGTCGCGAAAGTTCCGCGACGCGATGCTCGAAGCCGACTGGGACACCTGCGTGCAGATGGCACGCGAGCAAGTGAAAGAGGGTGCCCACGTACTCGACGTGTGTGTCGACTACGTGGGCCGCGACGGCGCCGCCGACATGCACGAGATCGCCAGCCGGTTCGCGACCCAGGCCGCGCTGCCGCTCGTGTTCGACTCGACCGAGCCGCAGGTGCTCGAAGCTGGCCTCCAGCACTCCGGCGGCAAAGCGATCCTCAACTCGGCCAACCTCGAAGAGGGCGAGGAGGAGGGCAAGCGGTTCGACCGCGTGATGTCACTCGCACGCGAGTACGGCGCGGCGGTGATCTGCTTGGCCATCGACGAAGAGGGCCAAGCCCGTACCGCCGACTGGAAGCTGGGGGTGTGCCGGCGCATCTACGACCTTGCGATCGAGCGCTACGGCATCCAACCGACCGACCTCATCTTCGACATGCTCACGTTCCCCCTCGGTTCAGGGGCAGAGGATCTTCGTCGTGACGCCATCGAGACGATCGACGCGATCCGCCGTGCCCGCACTGAACTGCCGGGCTCGTCGACGATCCTCGGTCTCTCCAACGTGAGCTTCGGGCTCAAGCCCGCGATCCGTCACGTGCTCAACAGCGTGTTCCTCCACGAGTGTCGCGAGGCCGGCCTCGACGCCGCCATCGTGCATGCGGCGCGCATCATGCCGATGCACAAGATCGACGACCGGGCGCGTGAGCTCGCGCTCGACTTGATCTACGACCGCCGCGCCCAGGGCTATGACCCCCTCACCGAGCTCATGGCTGCGTTCGAGGGGGTCGACGCCGCCGCCGTCGTGCAGGAGGACCGCTCCGGCTGGCCCGTCGAACAACGTCTGGAACACCGCATCATCGACGGCAACCGCGACGGGCTCGAAACCGATCTCGAGGAGCAGCTCGCGTCGCGCCCCGCGCTCTCGATCGTGAACGACGTGTTGCTCGAGGGCATGAAGGTGGTCGGTGAGCTCTTCGGGCGCGGCGAGATGCAGCTCCCATTCGTGTTGCAGAGCGCGGAGACCATGAAGGCAGCCGTCGCCTACCTCGAACCGCACATGGAGAAGGCCGACGCCGGTGGCAAGGGCCGGGTGGTGTTGGGCACGGTGAAGGGCGACGTCCACGACATCGGCAAGAACCTCGTCGACATCATCCTCACCAACAACGGTTACGAGGTGCACAACATCGGCATCAAGGCACCGCTGTCGGCCTTCGTCGAGAAGGCCACCGAGGTGCAGGCCGACGCGATCGGGATGAGCGGGTTGCTCGTGAAGAGCACCCTGATCATGCGCGAGAACCTCCAAGAGCTGAACTCCCAGGGCCTCGCCGAGATCCCCGTGCTGTTGGGTGGCGCCGCGCTCACGCGCACCTACGTCGAGCGCGACCTTCGTGAGGTCTACGACGGCCGGCTGTTCTACGGCAAGGATGCATTCGAGGGACTCCACACCATGGACCAGCTGATGGAGGGCAAGAAGACCGGCGCGCTCGACCCCGACTTCGGGCGTGCACTCGGCGGCCGCGTCCTTCCGCCGCGGCGGTCGGAGATGGAGGCTGAGCGCGCGGTCACCGCCGCCGCGGTGCGGTCCGACGTGGCGACCGACGTCGAGATCTTCGCGCCACCTTTCCTCGGTGCGCGCGTCGCCAAGGGCACTGCACTCGACGAGATCGCGACATACATCAACGAGACCGCGTTGTTCCGCAACCAGTGGCAGTTCCGCCCCGACAAGACGCTCACCGAGAACGACGCCGACTTCAAGGATCGGATCCGTCCGATCCTGCGGGCCCAGATCGACGAAGCCAAAGCCGAGGGCTGGTTGGTGCCGGCCGTGGTGTGGGGCTACTTCCCCGTCAACAGCGACGGCAACGACCTCATCGTGTGGACCGACGACGACCGCCGCGACGAGCGGCTGCGGTTCTCCTTCCCGCGTCAGCGCGCCGAGCGTCACCTCTGCATCGCCGATTTCTTCCGCTCGGTCGAGAGTGGCGACGCCGACTACGCCGCGTTCCACGTGGTGACGGTCGGCGAGCGCGCCAGCGAGCGCGAGCGCGAGCTGTTCGCGGCCGACAAGTACCAGGAGTACCTGCTCACCCACGGACTCTCGGTGGAGATGACCGAAGCGCTCGCCGAACTCTGGCATCACCGCATCCGTGAGGAGTGGGGCTTCGCCAACGAAGACGGCCCGTCGCTCGCCGGCCTGTTCCGCCAGCAGTACCGCGGGTCGCGTTACTCGTGGGGCTACCCCGCGTGCCCCGATCTCGACGACCAGGCCAAGCTCGACGACCTGCTCGAACTGCACCGTATCGGCGTGAAGCTCACCGAGGAGTTCCAGCTCGAACCCGAGCAGAGCACCTCGGCGATCATCGTCCCCCACCCTGAAGCGAAGTACTTCATCGCGTAGGAGATGCGGTAGGCCTCAGCTCTGCGAACTCTGCGTGCACTCGCTGGCGATGCTCTGCGCCGCCGTGCGCAACTGGGCAAGCGTCGCGTCATCGGGTTGCGCGTCCGGACTCGCGAGGAGGGGGGCGAACGCGGGGTCGCGCACCACTCCGTCGGCCGTACACTCCGCCAGCTTCGACGACGCGCCCTGCTTCAGCAGCGTGCCGTAGAACGCGTCGCGACTCGACGCGAAGGTCGTGGCCTCGGCGGCGTCGTGAGGCGTGGGTGACGACGCCGCGCCGGTGTCGCAGGCGGTCAGGGTGACGCCGGAGCGACCGGGCTCGACGGTCGCCGCCCCGGCGGGCATCGCCGCACCCCACTGTTGCAGCGCGCGACCGATCGCCGCAGTGCGATTGGCGTCGCGACCGACGAACCGGGCGCGCAAGCAGGTCTGGCCGGCGCGCTTGATCGTGATCATGGCATCGCCACCCCAGCCGTCGGCGACGGTGAGCGCCTCGGCCGGACCGAGTCGGGACGCGAGCACGACGTAGAGCGCGTAGGACCCGAACACGTCGGGCTGGCCGACGACCTTCTCCTTCTTGGTGACCGCGGGGGTCCCGACCGTCGCGAACGTGGCTCCATCGACGAGGGTCGACGGAGTCAGGTAGGCGCTGTCGTTGGTCGGTACCTTCCGAAACAGTCCATCGATGCCCCCGTCGAGCTTGCTGTCGGCAACCTGCATCAGCGTCGGTCCGAACGCGTAGGGCGCCTCGAAGAAGGCGACGAGCGCTTCGGGAATCGCCTTCGCTTTGATGTCGACCTGCGCCTTGTCCGACTGCGCCTGGCTCTCGGTGAGGTACGTCTGCTGGTCGGCGCTCGACAGCTTCTCCTGGTAGAGGTTCTGGATGCGGACCGCGTCGCCCTCGATCACCGCGCGCGCGGTGGTTTGTGCGTGCTGTTTGGCTGCCGCCTTCTCGATCTTGAGCAGGTTGAAGTGCTGGTCCTGCAACGCGTGCGTCAGCTCGTGCGCCAACGTGACCCGGGCGGTCACACCGATCTCGCCCTTGCCGCGCACGGTGACCCGTTTCGTCCTCGGGTCGTAGTACGCGAGCACGTCACTCGAACTGATGTCGTTGGAGGCGTCGAAGAGATCGACGCCCTGGCCGATCAGCCCCAGCGCTCGCAGTTGGCTCTGCGCACGCGTGAGTTCGGCCTTGTCGGATGCCGAGAGCTTCGAACGCTCCGACCGCTGACGTTTCACGAAATCGGCCTCGGTGAGGAAGCGGACGGCGACGGGATGATCGAACTTCAACCCGCGCAGCGTCTCCACCGCCTTGGCGATCGGCTCGATCTGCGGATCCCACTTCCTCGGAACGGGCGTGGGAGCAGGCGTGGGTGCGGCGCCCGCCGCGGACGACAGGGAGACGGTCGAGAACAGCAACGCCGCGATCAGCGCCGTCGCGCACGCTCGAGCGGCCGCGGACGCGAGGAATGGCACTCCCGTTCTTCGGCGCATGGAAGCTTCGACGTTAGCGGTGGCGATGCTCGCCCCTCCGTCAGGCCCGCGCGCGCAGCAGATCGAAAACCCGCGCGTCTAAGGTGAGCGCCCCGATGCCGGCCGAAGCCCATCCTCCACCCGTCAGCGCGTGAATCCGCATCCATTGCGCGAGTTCTGGCGCACGCGCTGGCTCGAGCTGGCGGGGTCGACCGTCTTCCTCGCCTTCGTCGCGTGGCCCCTGCTGCGTCCGAGCCGCGTCGTTCTCGGTTTCGACACCTACGCGTACTCGGCGCCGAACGAAGCGGTGTCGTTCCGCGCCCTGACCTCGGGACGACTCCCGCAGTGGAACCCGACGATCTTCGGCGGCGTCGCGCACCTCGCCAACCCACAGGTCGGGCTGTTCAACCCGCTCAAGCTGCCGTTCATCGGAATGGATCCGTGGCGCGCGGTCGTGCTGATCGCCGCGCTCCATCTCCTGGTGCTCTCCGTGGGGATGGTGGCACTCGCGCACCGGCTCCGGCTCCGCCCGCCGGCCGGATTCGTCGCCGCGGTTGCACTGATCGGATCGGGTCTGGTCGCCGGGAAGACCCTGCAATACCCGCAGATCACCGTCATCGCGGGGATTCCCTGGCTGCTGTTGACGATCGACCTCGTGCTCGACCATCCCGTGCGCCCCCGGCGGGCGATCGCTTGGCTCGCGCTGGCGACTGCGTTCCTCTGCGTCTCCGGACATCCGCAGATGACGTTCCTCGCCTTCGCGCTGGGCGCGGCGTGGACGCTGAGCCGCGTCCTGCGCCACAACACCGCGCGCGACCTCTGGCGTGTCGCGGCGGGTCTCGCCCTCGGGGGCGCGCTCGCTGCGGTCCAGCTGCTCCCGACCTTGGCGTTGCTCTCCGGCGCGGTCGAACGCATGAGCGCGTCCATCACCGACCCGGCGTACGTGCTCCACCGTGAACTGCTGCCGGTGACCCTGCTCGGCGACGTATGGGCACCCCGCACTGACGTGCTGTCGGGCACGTTCGAGTCAATGTCGTACGTCGGTGCGGCCGCGGCGGCCATCGCACTGTTCGGCGTCGTCGACACACTGCGTCGTCGCCGCGAGCGCGCCGCGACCATCGTGCTCCTCCTCACCGGTGCGGTCGCGATCTGGTTGTCGCAGGGCACGGCCTCTCCGCTGTATCGCTTGGCGCGCGACGTCGTCCCGCTGTTCAAGGAAGCGCGCGTCCCCGCGCGCTGGATCGTCGTCGTCACGATCCTCGTCGCCGTCCTCGCGGCCCAGGGCACCGACGCGATCGTGGCGCGGCGCGTCGATCGTCGTGCGCTCGTCGCCGCCGGGGCGGTGCTGCTCGGGGCACTCCTCGTCGTGCTCATCGGCCCCTTCGAGCTGCCGGCGGGCAAGGCAGTCGCGACCTGGTGCATCGCGATCGCAGTGGTGGTGCTCGCGGTCGCGCTCATCGGTTCGGCGCCGCGTTCGTGGGCGCTGGTCGGTGTCGGCCTGCTCGTCGCCATCATCACCATCGAGCTCGGGCTGATGGCCCGACACGGACCCCTCCGCGCCGCGTCGGTCCCCGCCGCGATCACCAGCACGTCCGACGCCACGGTTCGCTTCCTCCAGGCCCACCCCGAACGCGTGATCTCGATGACGCAGGATCGCTTCGACGACGCGCGCTACATGATCACCGGCCTGCGCCCGAACGTGAACGCGAGCTTCGACATCCGCGCCATCGACGGCTACGACGGTGGCCCGCAGGTTCGGAAGACGTGGGTGCAGGTTGCGAACGCGCTCACCAAGGGTCACGTCGATCCTGCGCTCACCTTGCGCGCCGGGGCCACGATCCCACTCGATCCTGATCTCTACGCTCGATTCGGCGTGCGCTGGGCACTGGTCGACACGAGCGTCGTCGTCGCGTCGCAGTTCGTGCCCGGATGGGGTGCGCCGGTGTCGGGTTCGGGGACGGTGCACCTGTTCGACAATCCGAGCTACCGCGGCGACGCGTTCCTGTACCACGCCACCCGCCGCGTGATCCGCAACCCGGGCAAGGTGCTCCGAGGGATGGACGCGACCGATCTCCGCACGGTGGCGCTGGTCGGGCCCGCCGGTCCCCGCCTGCAGTGCTCGGTGGCGTGCGACCCGCAGGCGCCGAAGGTCCGCCGGGTGACGCCCGAGCACCTCGTGGTCCACACCGGCAGCGGGAGGTCGGGGCTGCTCGCCGTCACCGAGCAGGTCGACGACGGCTGGCACGCGACCGTCGACGGTCACTCGGCCACGATCACGACGGTCGACGGATTCATGCTCGGGGTGCGCCTGCCGCCCGGACGTCACACCGTCGAGTTCCGCTACACCGCGCCGGGCCTGCACGCAGGGATCGTCGTCACCGGAGTCGCGGCCGTGCTCGTGATCGGGTTGCTCGTGCGCCGCCGGCGCCCCGCCGACGAAGCCCGCGACGAGCACCCCGACTGCTAGACCTACCACTCGTGAAGGGACTCATCCTCGCGGGTGGCGCTGGCACGCGCCTGCGCCCGATCACGCACACCAGCGCGAAGCAACTCGTGCCCGTGGCCAATAAGCCGATCATGTTCTACGGGATCGAGGCGATGGTGGCGGCGGGCATCCGCGACGTCGGCTTCGTCGTCGGCGACACGCGTGACGAGATCATGGCGGCGGTTGGTGACGGTTCTCGTTGGGGGATCAAACCGACGTTCATCCCGCAAGAAGCACCGCTGGGCCTCGCGCATTGTGTGCTCATCGCCCGCGAGTTCCTCGGCAATGACGACTTCGTGCTCTATCTGGGCGACAACATGCTGCAACAGGGTCTCGTCGACCTCGTGAACGACTTCGTCGCCGCACGTGCGGGGGGAGCGGACGACGCGCCATCCGCCCAGATCTTGCTCGCGCGCGTCGAGAACCCCCAGGCATTCGGGGTGGCCGAGATCGATGCCGCGGGGGATGTGGTGCGCCTGGTCGAGAAGCCGGCCGATCCTCCGTCGGATCTTGCGCTCGTCGGCGTGTACCTCTTCGACCCGAGCATCCATGATGCCGTACGTGCGATCGAACCGTCGCCCCGCGGCGAGCTCGAGATCACCGACGCCATCCAGTGGTTGCTCGACCACCACCACCGCGTCCGCCATGCGGTGCTCGAAGGGTGGTGGCTCGATACGGGGAAGAAGGATCCCTTGCTCGAGAGCAACCGGCGCATCCTCGAGTCACTCGAGCGACGCATCGACGGCACGGTCGACTCGCTCTCGAAGCTCGAAGGCCGCGTGGTGGTGGAAGCGGGCGCCGAGATCGTCGCCTCGACCGTGCGCGGACCCGCGATCATCGGCGCCGGCACCCGGATCGACAACAGCTACATCGGACCGTTCACGTCGATCGCGGCCGGCTGCGAGATACGCCACAGCGAGCTGGAGCACTCGGTGGTGCTCGAATGCAGCCGCATCATCGGCGTCGGGCCGGTCGCCGATTCGCTCATCGGTCGCGAAGTCGAGGTGACCCGCAGCGGCGAGCGACCTCGCGCCCTGCGGCTCATGCTCGGCGACCACTCAACCATCGACTTGGACTAGCGCAGGAGTCACGGGTGGCAACGGTGCAGGAATCCGACGTGATCCAGGGCGTGTTCGTCGTGGAACCCAGCGTGTTCGGCGACGAACGCGGCGTGTTCGTGGAGACCTACCGGCGCGAGTGGATCCCGTCGGCGCGCGAGATGATCCAGGCCAACCGGGCCGACCGTCAACGCGGCAGCATCGTCGGATTGCACTACCACCTGCACCAGGCCGACTACTGGTACGTCCCCTTCGGCACGGCTCGCGTGGTGCTGCACGATCTCCGCACCGGATCGTCCACCGACGGCGCGACGCTGTCGTTCGACCTCGGCGCGCGCCGCGACGGAACCCACGACCATCGCGGGGTGTTCATCCCGCCCGGCGTCGCGCACGGCTTCGCCGCGCTCACCGACATGACCATCACGTACCTCGTCGACGGCTACTACAACCCGGCCGACGAGCTCGGCGTCGGGTGGGACGACCCGGAGATCGGCGCCGACTGGGGGCTCTCCGACCCGACGCTCTCGGCCCGCGACCAAGCCAATCCGCGCCGGCGCAACCTGGACCCCGCACTCCGGCCGCACGTCGCACTCCGTAACTGAGCGGATGAGGATTCTCGTCACCGGCGGTGCCGGGTTCATCGGATCGAACTACGTGCGCTACGTGCTCGCCCACACCGACGACGAGGTCACCGTCTACGACGCGCTCACGTACGCGGGCAACGTCTCCACGCTGAAAGACGTCGACGACGATCCTCGCTACTCCTTCGTCCACGGCAACATCTGCGATCCGGGAACGCTCGAAGACGCCATGGCGGGACACGACGCGGTGGTGCACTTCGCGGCCGAGAGTCACGTCGACCGGTCGATCAGCGGCCCCGACGACTTCATCCACACCAACTGCTTCGGCACCAACGTGGTGATGGACACCGCGAGACGGTTGGAGATCGGGCGGGTCGTGCACATCGGCACCGACGAGGTGTACGGATCGGTCGAGACCGGTTCGTCGAAGGAGACCGATCCGCTCGAGCCCCGCTCGCCGTACTCGGCGTCGAAGGCCGGATCCGACCTCATCGCGCTTTCGTATCACCACACCTACGGCCTCCCCGTCACCGTCACTCGCTGCACGAACAACTTCGGCCCGTACCAGTACCCGGAGAAGGCGATACCACTGTTCACCACCAACCTGCTCGACGGGAAACCCATCCCGCTCTACGGCGACGGCCTGAACGAGCGCGACTGGCTCTTCGTCGACGACCACTGCGCGGGCGTGCACCTCGTGTTGCGCGAAGGCGCGCCGGGCGAGATCTACAACCTGGGAGCGGGCAACGAAACCCCCAACCGCGCGCTGGTCGACAAGCTCCTGGCGCTGCTCGGTGCGGGCGAGGAGATGGTGCAGTACGTGACCGATCGGCTCGGTCACGACCGCCGCTACTCGGTCGACATCACCAAGGTCACGCAGCTCGGATGGCGCAAACAGCGATCACTCGACGAGGCGTTGGCGGCCACCGTCGCCTGGTACCGCGACAACCGCTGGTGGTGGGAGCCGCTCGCGGTCGGGTGATTCAGCGAACCTTGCGCAGCCAGAGGCTGCCACCGTGGCTGCGGAGCCAGAGGGGAAAGTCGCGCGCGATGCGGTCGGGGAACCGCTGCGCGACAAGGTGGTTGAACATCACGATCTCGAAGTGATCGTTGTACTCGAGGAATGCCCGCAATACGTACGCCTCGTTCCACCCCCGACCCTCTTCCGCCCAGTCGACGGGGTAGTCGAACGGGTAGAAGACGTCGTGAAAGTGCACGTAGACGCCGGCACGAAGCGACGGCAAGACGTCGAAGATCTCGTAGTTGACGTCGCTCCCCAGGCGCGACACGTGGGTCGAGTCGATGAACAGGATGTCGCCGACGTCGAGCGCCTCGAATGCGGCCAGGGGCACCTGCTGCACGCCGGTGTCGATCAGACGGAAGCGATCGCGGTCGTCGGCGCGGACGAGCTCCTCGAGCTGTTCCGGGTAGGGCTCGATCATCGTCAGCTGCGGACCCCACTCGAGGAAGCGCTCACAGGTGTCGAGCACGACGCACGACGACCAACCCGAGCCCACCTCGATGACGCGCTGCGGCCGGAGGTGCCGGAGCATGAAATACAGCACGAGGGCGTCGCCGGCACCGAAGCTGTGGTTGTCGAACCAGTACCGCGTTGCTGGTGACGGCTCGATGGGAAAGGGCTGCTCGTCGTAGAAGGGCTGGAACCGATCGAGGAGCTCGGACTGGGCGTCGAGCCGCAGGTCGATCGCACCGAGCGTCGCCGGCGGGCCAGCGGCGACGCGCGCGCGGTGCGCCTCGATGTCGGCGATCGACGGCACGGGCGAGTAGAAGTGTCCGGGCGGCACGAACATCGGAGTGATGGGGGCGTCGGACTCGCGTTCGAGGTCGGCTCCGTACAACACGCGACGCATCCGCTGCGCCAGCGCGCGGCTGGGCGCCTCGAGCGGAGAGTTGCGCACGAGGCGACGCGTGCGCTCGACGAGACCGCGACCGGGACCCGGCGAGTCCGGTTCCGGCGTCATAATTCGTCGCGCTTCACCGCGTCGAACACCAGTGCGTTGGCGCCGACGATGCCGTGACCAGGACTCCGGAGGCGGTACATCTGCGTATAGAAGCCGAGTTGCGCGAGGCGTACGAGCATCTCGAGCCCGAAGATGGTGAAGACGAGCACACCTTCGGGTCGAACCGGATCCGCGTGGTAGATCGGCTCGGCGAGCAGCTGCAGCTCGCCCGACTCGTCAATGCGGGCGCGCACGTCGTCGAGGTGCGCGTGCTCGTGCAGATGGAACGGCACCGTGAACACGTGGTGACCGCCGGGACGAAGCACCCGATGCACTTCCCGGTGCGCGCGGTACGGGTCGGGAACGTGCTCGAAGACGTCGGATGACAGCACGAGATCGATCGACGCATCGGCGAACGACAGCGCCATGAGATCCTGGTGCGTGGTCTCCCCGACGACTTCACCCGACTCGTGGTCGGGCCCGAGGTACTCGCTGCAGATGTACCCCGGCATCCCGCGCAGTTGGTCGTGGAGCGCGCCCTGTGCTTCGGTGTTGTAGACGACGAGGTCGGAACGGTCAGACAGCGCAGCCAGGTTCTCCATCCGCTTGCCCACGCGTTCACCCATCGCACGAGCGGCCACCAGCGCGATCTGCCGATTGCGGTTCGTCGCCCCACACCGACGGCAGCGTCCCGACTCGCGGAGATTCACGGTGAAACCACTCGCCGCCGAAACGCGACCACACACCGGGCACCGGATCGGCGCGATTGCTCCGACGCGAATGACCGCGCGGTCGACGAGCCCGTCGTCGGGCGAGATCGGGTACCTCGGCGACAAGCTGCTCACGCGATCTCCTGCGCACGTGACGAACCGCGGGCATCGATGCTCGACACGATGTCGTCGAGATGCTCGGCGAAGTGGTCGAACGTGAAATCGCCGGCGCGCCGGGTGGCCGCGGCTGCCTGACGCGCGATCTCGCCGGGGTCGCGGGTGAGGGCAACGGTCTGCGCGGCCAGTTCCTCGATCGATGAGTAGCGCACGCCGAAGCCGGCCTCACCGACGATCGCCGCAGGACCACCGTGTTCGTAGACGAGGGGCACCGCACCCGCCGACATCGCCTCGACAACGCTGATCCCGAAGTGTTCGAACCGGTCCGGGTGTCGCTCGAGATCCTCGCCCAGACCGGCGCCGTGCCAGAACAACGACGCGGCGGCGAACAGCTCGTCGAGATCCTCGCCGCGCGCGTTCACGTGGAATTGCACGGGGAGCCCGACCGCAGCCTGTCGCACCGTTTCGACGTAGCCGCGCTCGGCGTCGCTGCAGCCGCCGGCGAGATGGAGCTCCCAATCTTCGAGACCATCCTGCACCGCGAGCCGGAACGCCTCGACCAGCTCCAGCTGCTTCTTGGAATGACCGGACACGTTCGGGAAGAACCGACCGACGGCGAGAATGATTGGCTGCTTCGCGCCGGACAGCCGCAGGCGGACGGGGGGAGGCAGCACGGTGGTCTTGCACCCCCAGAGGGTCTCGACCCAACGGGCCGTGTACCCGGAGTTGGCGATGACCGCCTGATAGGAGTCGGTGAACTCGTTGACGAACCCGCCCCGCGGGAGCGACGACAACCGCGCGAGCTCGCGCGGTTGCACGCTGGGAAGGCGCCGACCGAGAGCGACGTGCGAGACGACGACGCCCAGCTCCCGGTCGTCGTGCACACCGAGATCGATACGGGGTACGAAGGTCTCCGACGCGAACCGAACCGGGATCGGGTTCGCGATCCCCCGGCCGGTGACCGTCGTACGGATCTTCACTCGCTTGGCATGGGGGACGACATCGTCGTAGAGGACGCGGTCGTCCATCGTGACCGTCACATGCGGCGATCTCGCTTCGGGCCAGGCGCGCGCCGACAATGCAAACCGGAACGGCAGCGTCATGCCCTTCGGGATCTGGAGATCGATCCGGGCATCGCCGCGCGTCCAGCTGCCCATACCGGAGAACTCCCTCAGCCAGAACCCGTGTTCTCGCTCGATCCAGGACGCGAGCGGCTCGGGTCGCAGCATGCGCCAACGGAAGTCTTCGGTGGGTGAGAGCAAACCGTTCGGCTTCGGGAAGTGGACGTAGTAGATGCTGCGCGGCGAGCCGCTCGGCAGCGTGCTTCCGAACGACGTGTTGGCAAAGATGTCATAGCCCGCGCTGGTCTCGAGGAACGCGCGCGTGCCGTGCAGGATCGGAACCTGCGGAAACCCCGTGAGATCGAAGCCGAGTCGCTCCGACGCGACGACAGCGTCGAACGGGTGGCTCACCAGCAACTCGACGTCGTGGTGGCGCGCCAGTGCCGCCGCCACTCCACCGGCGAGTTGCTCGCCACCTCCAAGGGTCGACCAGTGGACGTTGTAGACCGCGGCTCTCATTGCGGAACCGCCCAACGCCGGACGATCTCCTCGCGATCGGCAGTGGAAGCGTGCTGACGCCAGCGGGCGACGAGCGTGGTGGGGAGCAACTTGAGGAACCCGGCGTACGCCCGCAGGCGGAGCTTGACCAGCCCGGGCGACGGCCGGGCGCGACGTATGAGCCGGCGCAGACAGTCTCGTTCGAAGATCACCGCCGTGTCGCGGAGGTACACGTAGGAGGCCTCGGCGAGCATCCACCACGGCGCGTTCCGGGCGAGGGTGAGGAACCGGTTGCGCTCTACGAAGTGCACAAAGAGCTTGGAGCCCTCTTTGCTGCTCGCGGCGTGCACGTGCCGCACGACCGATTCGGGCACGTACCGGTAGCGCCACCCGGCGATGCGGCCGCGCCACGCGAGGTCGGTGTCCTCGTAGTACATGAAGTAGCGCTCGTTGAAAATCCCGACGTCGCGGAGGTAGCGCACCGACAAGAGCACGGCACCACCGCACCACGCGAACACTTCCTCGGGCTGCTCGTACTGACCAACGTCGGGCTCGAGAAAGCCGCGGTCGCCGCCGTAGCCGCCCAACACCAGTCGTGAACCGACGTTGTTGATCACGTCGTACGCCCGACCCGCGAGCGGGACGCGGTGCCACGACGGCTTCTCCGCTACCGCCGCCTCAACCGTCGTACCCCCACCCGAAAGGCGCGCCACCTTGGGTCGCTCCGCCGCGAGCTCGACCTCGACCACCTCCGGCAACGGTGCACCCGGCTCGATCGGCACGCGGATCTCGGCCCGGGCGTCGGTCCAACAGATCTGCTCGACACCCGAACCACGCGTCTGCCCGGCGTGGCACCCGTCCGCGAATTGCGTGTGTTCCCACACCTCGACGCCGTCGACGATCAAGCCCGTGAGCTTCACGCCGAGTTCGCTGCCCTGATCCGACGGCCGGAACGTCGGCGATTCGACCGTCAACGTGACGAACGCCGGCGCGAACACCATCTTCGAACTCGCCGCGCCCAGCTCGGAATCGGCTTCCAGGGTGTCGACGAGCGGTCGGAGCCAATTCCGGTCGGGAATCGTGTCGTTGTTGAGCAAGGCGACGTAGTCGACACCGTCGAGGTCGCGCAGGCCCACGTTGCACCCGCCGGCGAACCCGGCGTTGTGAGTGTTCTCGATGAGGCGCACCCACGGCATCTCCCGGCGGATGCGCGGTGCCAGACCATCGATCGACGCGTTGTCGACCAGCATGATCTCGAGCGAGTCCTGCGGCCAGTCGACCGCACGCAACGCGCGCAGGCAGCGCAGCGTCATCTCACCGCCGTCGTAGTTCAAGACCACGACGCGTACGCGAGGGACCCGCGCCATCACCCCGCAGCCTGTTCCGGCGGCGCCAGTCGCGGTTCGACCGAGATCCGGACCGGGAACTTCGCCGAGGTGAAGGTTCGCTTGAGGTCTCGTACCTCGAACCGATAGCGCTGCTCGTGCCAGTCGTAGATGTACGCGCCGTCCTGAGACGTGACGCACACGGTGACGGCGTACTCCCCGTGGGGAAGCGGCACCTGGTCGAACGCGAACACCACTTCGCCCGGAGCGGACAGGCGGCCGGTCACGATGCCTTCGGCATCGGTGCTCACACCTTGCAGCACTTTGCCGTCGGAATCGGCGATCATGATCGTGAACACGGGGTCGTCGACGGGGGCATCGACGTCGAAACGGATGTGGATCTCGAGCGGATCGCCCGGTTCGAGCTGCGCGCGTTCCGGCGCACGGGGGTTGCGGAACTCCACTTCGGTAACCCGGACCCGGTCGTCCACCGGGGGTGGATCTCCCGGTCGTGGTCGCGGCGGCGTCATGCGCAGGTGCTCGCGGAACACCTGGACTGCTTCTTGCGGATCACCCGACGCCACCATCACGCCGTGGTCGAGCACGGCCGCGGCCTGGCAGATGCGCTTCACCAGATCCGGCGAGTGCGACACGACCACGATGGTGCGGCCCTCACGCTGGAACTCACCGACCCGATCGAGGCACTTCCGTTGGAACGCCTCGTCACCCACCGCCAGCACTTCGTCGACGAGCAGGATGTCGGGGTCGACGTTCACCGCGATCGCGAACCCGAGGCGCACGTACATGCCCGACGAGTAGAAGCGCACCTGCGTGTCGATGAACTGGTCGATCTCCGCGAACGCCACGATGTCGTCGAAGCGTCGGGTGAGCTCGCGGCGTGACATGCCGAGGATCGAGCCGTTGAGGAACACGTTCTCGCGGCCGGTGAGCTCGGGCTGGAACCCCGCACCGAGCTCGAGCAACGCGGCGAGACGACCCCGCGTCGTGATCTCACCTTCGGTCGGACGCAAAATCCCGGCGATGCACTTGAGCAACGTCGACTTGCCCGAACCGTTGTGGCCCAGGAGCCCGAACGTGGTGCCTTCGGGGACGTCGATGTCGATGTCGCGCAGGGCCCAGAACTCTTCGGTCGGCACTCGACCGAAGTGGATGACCCGCTCCTTGAGCGACGGATACCGCTCGTGGCCGAGCTTGAACCGCTTCGACACGCCGCGCACGCTCACCGCGGAAGACACGCGGATCAGAGCTCCTCGGCGAAATCGCCTTCGGCGCGACCGAAGAACATCAGCGCGACCACGAACAACACGGCCGCCACGCCGATCACGATCAGGAGGTGCCAGAGGTACCACCACTGGTCGGCGGCCGGCGGCAGGATCTTGGTGACGGTCGTGACGCCGTTGGTGGTCGTCGTGGGCGCGACCTGCGCGTAGATCGCCCGTTGAAAGGTCAGCACGATCGGAGTGACCGGGTTGAGGAGATACACCCACTGCTTCGAGCCGAGCTTGGCTGCCACCGTCTCGAACGGGTACACGATCGGAGTGATCCAGAACCACGCCAGCAGCGCGAGCTCCACGAAGTGGGCGGTGTCGCGCAACCGCACGTTGAGCGCCGCGAGCAGCACCGCCATCGCGGCAACGAAACACAGCAGCGCGAACAGTGCGACGGGGAGCAACGGCAGGTACGCCAACGCGACGTCGTAGCGGAAGATCACGAGCGCCGCCAGCAGCACGACGCTCTGGAGGAAGAAGTGGGTGAGTGCGGCGCCCACCGACGCGAGGGGCAGGATCTCCCGCGAGAACGCCACCTTGCGCACGAGGCCGGAGTTTGCGACGACCGAGCTCGTGCCCGACTGCAGCGCGCTCGAGAAGAGGTTCCACACGAGGAGTCCCGACAACAGGTAGATGCCGAAGTTCGGGATGCCGCTCCCGAGGATCAGCTGGAACACCACGTAGAACACGACCAGGTACAACGCCGGGTTCAGCATCGACCACACGAAGCCGAGCGCGCTGTTCTTGTACTTGACCTTGAGCTCCGTCCGCGTGAGCACGAGGAGGAGCTCGCGGTAGCGCCAGATCTCGGCGATCCGCTCCCACAGCCCGACGCGGGCCGTGCTGACTCGGGTCGGGCGATCGGCGGTCGTGGACGTCATAGGGGCCTGGACGACGGTACCAGGCGTCGACGGGCGTTTCGGACCCGGCGACGGGACGCGCAGACGTAGAATCGCACCCTCGTGATCAGGGATTCCCGCCTTCGCGTCGCCGTCGACGCGAACCCGTTGATCGGCGAGCGCACGGGGATCGGGCACGTCACCGCGCGGCTGCTCGAGGGCCTCGCCGCCCGTTCCGATGTCGATGTCGTCGGGTACGCGATCACCCGCACCGGCCGCCGCGACCTGGCCGGGCTGCTCCCAGTCGGCGTTCGTCCGGCGACATCGTGGGTGCCGGCGCGCACGGTGCATCCGCTGTGGGCCCGCGTCGGGTGGCCGACGATCGAGCACTGGACCGGCGCCGTCGACGTCGTGCACTCGCCCAACTTCATCGCGCCACCGGCCCGCGTTCCGGTGATCGTGTCGGTTCACGACATGGCGTTCGCGCACTCCCCCGAGCTCTGCCGGCCCGAGGCACGCCAGCTCACACCGTTGTTGCAACGTGCGCTCGAGCGCGGCGCGACGGTGCACACGGGGAGCGACTTCGTCGCCGCCGAGATCCGCGCGTTCTTCGATCTCCCGCCCGAGCGCGTCGTTCGCGTGTACTCCGGGATCGCCACGCACTCGGGAAACGGCGACGCCACTGCCGGGCAACGCATCGCGGGCGGCGAGCGGTACGTCATCGCCATCGGGACGATCGAGCCACGCAAGAACCTCCCCGGACTCGTGCGCGCCTTTGATCAGATCGCGACGCACGACGACGTGCGGCTCGTCATCGTGGGGGGCGACGGCTGGGGTACTGCGCCGTTCGACGCCGCGCTGGCGGCGTCGCCCTTCGCGGCGCGCGTCCGACGTTTGGGCTACGTGTCGGAGCGCGACCGACTCGACCTGCTCGCGGGTGCGACCGTGCTCGCGTACCCGTCGCTCTACGAGGGGTTCGGGCATCCGCCGTTCGAGGCGATGGCCGCCGGGGTGCCGGTGGTCACCACCACCGCCGGCTCGTTGCCCGAGGTCGTCGGTGAGGCGGCACTGTTCGTGCCACCGGGCGACGACGACGCCCTCGCCACCGCTCTCGAACGCGTGCTGCGCGACGACGCGCTCCGCGCCGACCTCGTCGCCCGCGGCCGCATCCGTGCTCGAGCCTTCCCGTGGTCGACCGCGATCGACGGGTTCGTCGACCTGTACCGCCAGGTCGCGGCCAGCCGCTGACGGCGCCGCCGCGGCACCCGGGAGCACGCTTTCGCCCGAGCAGGTACCGTGGTCACGCGATCGGGGTCGGGGAGGGCCGGCGATGCTGCCACAGCCGCAGGGCGAGTTGTACCGGGCGGGCTTCAACACGAACCTGTGCGACGCGGTTCCGACCGGCGCCCAGCGGGTGCTCGACGTCGGGTGCGGCGCCGGGGTGCTCGGCGCCGAGCTCAAACGGCGACTCGACGGACGCTACGTCGCGGGCGTCGAGATCGACACCGCGGCCGCCCGCGTCGCCGCCGAGCATCTCGACGACGTCTTCGTCATCGATGTCGAGACGACGCTCCCTGCGATCGCCGAACACTCGCTCGACTGCATCGTCTTCGGCGACGTGTTGGAACACCTCCGCGACCCGGAGGCCGTCCTCCGTCGCTGCGGTCGGCTCCTCGCCGACACCGGATCGGTGATCATCAGCATTCCCAACGTGCAGCACGCTTCCGTGCTCAAGGGCCTGCTCCGCGGCGATTTCATGTACCAACCGGAAGGACTCCTCGACGCGACCCACCTCCGGTTCTTCACCCACATGAGCTTCATGAAGCTGATGTGCGACGCCGGCTTCCTTCCGCGCATTGAGCGCCGCGTGGCATCGGGCGTCGGACCCGAGTTCGTCGAACGGGCAACGCCCCTGCTCCAGCACTACGGCGTGAGTCCCGAGGCCGCGATCGACTCGTTCGACACGTTCCAGTACATCTTTTCGGGAACGCGGCTCCAACTCCCCGAGATCCCCTTCGCCGATACGTCGATCTCGTTCGTCGTCAACTGCAACGACGAGGACCAGCTCGAGGCGAACCTGCGCCGGTCACCTTGCCTCGATCCGGGCACCCCGCACGAGCTGATCGTGCTGCGAGGACAGGACTCCGCAGCCGACGGATTCCGCAAGGGCGCGGAGATCGCCACCGGGGAGATCCTCGTATTCGTGCATCAGGATGTGTACTTGCCACGCGGGTGGGACAGTCAGCTGATCGAGCAGTTCAAAGAGGCCGAGCGAAGGTTCGGGCCGCTCGGTGTGGCCGGCGCCTTCGGCTTCCTCGTCGAGGATGGTGACGCAACCCCGCTCGGTCGGGTCATCGATCGTCAGACGCTCCTCGACGTTCCCACACCGCTTCCCGCGCTCGCGACCGGCCTCGACGAAATCGTGCTGGCAATGCGGCGCGACTCACCGCTGCAGACCGACCCGGCGCTTGGCTTTCATCTCTATGGTGTCGACCTGGCGCTTCAGGCCCACGAGCTCGACCTCGCGGTCGTCGTACTCAACCTCCCGTGCCTGCACAACTCGCTGTTCCATCACCTCCCGCCCGAGTTCCACGAGTCACGCGTCCAGCTGCTCGAGAAATGGCCCGACGTGCGCCCCCTCCATGCGAGTATGGGACGACTCGACGGCATGGAGGTGCGGTCGGTGCCGCCGACGTGGTTCGACGAGCTGACACACCGCGCCGAACAATTCACCGTCGAGAGCGCGCGCGCCGACGCGCTCCAAGCATCCCTCGCCGCGACCGAAGCCGAGCTCGAAGACCGCCGCCGTCACATCGAGAACATGGAGGCCAGCATCTTCTGGCGGGTGCGTCGGCGGGTCCACCGCGTCCTGCGCCGCGAGTAAACGCGGCGGTCAACCGAGGAGCGCCCGCGGGAGGAGATCCATCCCGAAGCCGGTGAGGATGGCGAGATAGAGCAGGCCGGTGGCCGCCATCACGGCCGAGTAGGCGCGCTCCTTGAGCGCGTACCACGTTGCGATCACCAGCCCGATGGTGGTGATCGACGCCACCACCCACATCCAACCCATGAGTCCGCCGTAGCCGTCGTCGACCGTGCCGTTGAGCACCGACACCATGCCGACGGGGATGAGATAGACGATCAGTTCTAACGGCCACAGCACCGCGACCGCCTTCACCAACTCGCGAATGGGTACGCGCCCGAGCCCGGGCTGCACGAGGTACCAGTGCCCGAGCAACATGGCATCCGACACCGCACCCAGGAAGAACGCACCCACCTGCAGCCGGGCGAGGCTGAGCGCGTAGTCGCCGCCGACGAACGCGGCGGCGCCGAAGAGGCCGATCACCCCCGCGACCGGCGCAACCAGGTCGAGCCACGGATTGAACTCCTTGCCCACCGGACCATCGCCAGCGTCGTCGCGCGCCGCGGCAGTCATCGTTGCGACCCGCTCGGCGCGCGCCGCGCGTACTTCGCGCTGGCCGCGTACTCCCGCGTCACGACGGACGTACGACTGGAGCAGCGCGATCCCGGCACCCAGCGCCATCAACCCGGTGAAGCCGTTGCGGATCGCCGCGCCCACGCCCGCGTCGCCCGCGCCCGAGACCACCGACAGCACCGCCATCACGCCGAAGGAGATGCGCAACAGCCAGCCGTACCCGATGCCGACCTCGCGCCGGCGGGTCGTGACCCAGCAGAAGAACAAGCCGCCCGTCGCCCACTGGGCGAGCAAGGTGGCCAGATCGAGGTGCACCGCTACTCGACGGACGCGAGATCGCGCGGCGCGCGGTTGAGCCGTTCCGGCCCCGCGTCGGTCGCCACGACGATGTCTTCGAGCCGCAGACCGAAGCGACCCGAGAGGTAGATCCCGGGCTCGATGCTGAACGCATGCCCTGCAACCAGCGGCGTCTCGTTGCCCGCGACGACGTAGGGGTCTTCGTGCGCCTCGGTGCCGATCCCGTGGCCGGTGCGGTGCACGAAGTTGGAGCCGTAGCCGGCGTCGGTGATCACCCGGCGCGCGGCTGCGTCGACCGCTGCGCACGCGGTGCCGACGGTCGCGGCGCGCACGCCGGCTTCCTGCGCCTCCACCAACACCGCGTAGGCATCACGCGCTTCGGCCGTCGGGTCGCCGACGACGAACATGCGCGTGATGTCGGAGCAATAGCTGTGCATCGTGCCGCCGAAATCGCACAACACGACGTCGCCGTCGACGACCACGCGACCGGTCGGATCGTGGTGAGGACTGGCGGCGTTGGCGTTCGTAGCGACAATGGCGAAGTTGGCGCGTTCGTGGCCGCCCTCGAGCATCCGTTCCACGAGCTCACGGTGCAGGTCGAGCTCGGTGCGACCCCCGAACGGTCGCGAACGCATGGCCAGCGCGATGTCGTCGACGACGCGAGCCGCGGCGCGCAGGGCGTCGATCTCCGCCGCGTCCTTCACCATGCGCAACGGTCCGGTGACGTCGACCGCGCGCCGGAACGACGCCTGGGGAAGAACCCGTTGGAGATCGAGCAGGAAGCGCGCCCAGGTGTGGTCACCGATCGCCGCGGTCGCGGCCGGCCCCATGAGCTCGGCAACGATCGCGACCGGATCGTCGGTCTCGTTCCACGGCCGGATGGAGAACGTCTCGGGCCGTTCCTCGACGCGCGGCGCTTCGAGTGCCGGTACCACGAGCACCGCCTCACCGTCGACGGGGGCGACCAACATGGTGAGGCGCTCGAGCGGCATCGCTTCGTAGCCCGTGAAGTAGGGCAAGTCGGCGCCGGTGGAGAGCAGCAACGCGTCGACGCCGAGCTCACGCATGCGCGCCCGCGCCCGCGCCAGTCGTTCGCCGTACACGTCAGCCAACGGGCGTCGCCGTCGTGGCCCGCTTGGCGTGATAGCTCGACCGTACGAGGGGGCCGGCCTCAACGTGGCGGAAGCCGAGGCGTTCGGAGTAGTCCCCGAGTTCGGCGAACTCTGCGGGGGTCCACCAGCGTGCGATCGGGAGGTGCTGGCGCGACGGCCGGAGGTACTGACCGAGGGTCAGCACGTCGACGCCCACGTTGCGGAGATCGGCGATCGCGCCCCGCACCTCGTCGGCCGTTTCACCCATGCCCAGGATGATGCCCGACTTGACGAGCAGACCCGCATCTGCGGCTCGGCCGAGGAGCGCGAGCGAACGGAAGTACGCCGCCGACGGCCGTGCCGCGCGTTGCAGGCGGGCGACGGTCTCGAGGTTGTGGTTGAGGACGTCGGGGCCGGCGGCGAAGATCACGTCGAGCGAGGCTGACACCCCCTTGCAGTCGGGGATCAGCACCTCCACCCGCGCGGCCGGGCTGGCCACTCGTATCGCCTCGATCGTGGCCACGAATCCGGCCGCCCCACCGTCGGCCAGATCGTCGCGGGCCACGCTGGTGATCACCGCGTGTTCGAGGCCCAGGGTCGCGACCGCGTCGGCAACCCGGCGGGGTTCGTCGACGTCGAGGGCGAGCGGTCGCCGGGTGTCGACCAGACAGAATCCGCACGCACGCGTGCAGCGGTCCCCGAGGATCATGAAGGTCGCCGTGTGGTCGGCCCAGCACTCATAGATGTTCGGGCAGCCGGCCTCTTCACACACGGTGTGGAGGTCGAGCTGGTTCACGAGGCGCTTCGTCTCGCGGAAGTTCGCGCCGAGGTCGGCGCGAACTCGCATCCATTCCGGGCGCCGCGCGCCGGGTGCTTCGACGGTCTCGTGGACTCCGGCTTCGGCGAGGCGTCCGAGCAGCCGCACCGGGGTTGCCGCACGCGGCGGCACCTCGGGTGACATCGCAGCGCGGGTGAACGCGCTGAGGTCGTCCGGATGCTCGCGCCACACGACATCCTGTCGTTCGACGTCGCCGTAGCCGAAGCAGGTCGTGAATTGGGTGACGAGCGCGTCGACGACATCGTGGAGGTCGGGCGCGCGTCCGAGCTGCTCGGCCATCGACGTGACCCCACGGTCGCGGATGCCACACGGAACGATGTGGTCGAACATGGCGAGATCGGGATCGACGTTGAGCGCGAAGCCATGGCGGGTACGTCCGCCGGCGACCTTCACGCCGATGGCCGCGATCTTCTCGCCACCGACCCACACGCCGGTGAAACGCGGCTCCCGGTGGGCCGCGATGCCGAAGCCGGCGAGTACGGCGATGAGGACGTCTTCGAGGTGGCGCACGTAGGCGACGACGTCACGCAGGCCGTCGCGCCACTCCGGCAACGTGACGATCGGATAGCCGACGATCTGTCCGGGGCCGTGGTAGGTGACGTCGCCGCCGCGGTCGGCGTGCACCAGGTCGGCACCCACAGTGACCGGCGCGACGAGCACGTGCGCAGGATCGGCCGTCGTGCCCATCGTGAAAACTGCGGGGTGTTCCAGCAGCAGGAGGTAGTCGTCGGCGCTGCGCGCGTGCAGCGATCGCTGCAGCTGGTCGGCTTCCCGATAAGGCACGCGACCGAGCCAGCGCGCGCGCAACATCAGTCGAGCTCGTCTTCCCAGTTGTGCTGCTCGAGGAACTCGCGCATCGCGTGCAGGAACGCGGCGGCGTACGCGCCGTCGAACGCCCGGTGGTCCCACGTGAGCACGAGCAAGCCGGTGTGGTGAATGGCAATGGTGTCGTCGCCGTCGGGACCGGAGATCACCACCGGTCGCTTTTTGATCCCGTCGGTCGAGAGGATGGCAACCTGCGGCTGGTTGATGATCGCCATCGTCGCGTAGGTCCCGAAGGGGCCCGGGTTGGTGATGGTGAACGTGCCGCCGAGAACATCGTCGGGTACGAGCTTCTTGTTGCGTGCTCGATCAGCGAGGTCGTGAACCTCACGCGCGATGAGGCGGAGCCGCTTGCCGTCAGTGTTGCGGATGACCGGTGCGACGAGACCTTCGAAGTCGAGATCGACGGCGATCGAGAGGTTCACGTCGCCGTGGAGAACGAGAGCCTGATCGCCCACGCTGGCGTTGACCTTGGGAAACTCGCGCACCGTGTCGCAGAACGCTCGCGCGATGAACGGAAGGTAGGTGAGCGAGAATCCCTCGCTGGCCTTCCACTGCGCCTGGTGCGCGGTGCGTACGCGCTCGACTCGTTCGTAGTCGACCTCGACCGAGGTGTAAACGTGCGCGCTGGTGGCCTTGGAGCGCACCATGTGCTCGGCGGTGCGACGACGGATGTTGTCGAACGGGATCGTCTCGTCGCG
>Ga0075026_100000018_pt1 | contig 47536 bp, 47 predicted proteins | sample Str012_2_FD_71392 | JGI IMG/M metagenome (GOLD analysis project Ga0075026, IMG submission 71392) | Freshwater sediment microbial communities in response to fracking from Pennsylvania, USA - Straight Creek_MetaG_SC_2012 | ecosystem: Environmental > Aquatic > Freshwater > Creek > Sediment... | reverse complement strand
GGAAAATTGAACGGCACCGTGCATACCTGCGTGGGACAGGAATTCTCAGCCATCGCATTTGCAGGGCAACTAAAGAAAAAGGATTTCGTTTTTTCCAATCATCGCTGTCATGGCCACTATATTGCCTTTACCGGCGATACCCGCGGCCTGCTGGCAGAATTGCTTGGCAAGGCTTCGGGCACCAGCGGTGGCATTGGCAGCAGCCAGCATTTGTGCAATAATAATTTTTTCTCCAATGGTATACAGGGTGGTATTGTACCTGTTGCGGCAGGCTATGCACTGGGAAATAAGCTGAAAAAGAACGGCGCCATTGGCGTGGTTTACATTGGCGATGGTACACTGGGCGAAGGCGCCCTGTATGAAACCATGAATATTATTTCCAAATGGGAAATTCCCCTGCTGATTGTTTGCGAAAACAATTTCTTTGCCCAGTCTACACCCCAGCACATCAATCTTGCCGGTGATATCAGGGCCAGGGCCGCCGCTTTCGGAATTAAAACATTCAAAGCAGATACCTGGAACCCGGAATTGCTGATTGAGGAAGCAAAAAAAGCAATTGACCATGTACGTGAGGAAGTTAAACCTGTTTTTTTCCTGGTAGAAACCTATCGCTTAAACGCTCATTCAAAAGGTGATGACGACCGCGATCCTGCCGAGGTAAAAAGTTTCCGAGACAGGGATTTCCTGGAAATTTTTCAGCATGAGTCACCCTCTTACTATAAAATATACAACGATTCTATTAATGAAGAAATAGATCACCTGGTGGAAGAAATCCTGCAGGAAGAAGACCTTCCCATCGGGGATTACTACAAACGCCAGTCAACAGAATCAAACAAGCAATGGTCAACACTGGAACCCATCAATAAACGCCAGGTAGAACTCATTAACCATTTTTTCAGGGAGAAGATTGAGCAGGATGAAAAAACCGTATTCCTGGGGGAGGATATACTTTCTCCGTATGGCGGGGCTTTTAAAGTCACTAAAGAGTTATCACAGTTGCGCCCGGGCCAGGTATTTTCTACGCCCATTTCAGAATCTGCCATTACCGGCATTTCAAACGGGCTGGCGCTGAACGGCTTCAAACCCTTTGCAGAGATTATGTTTGGCGACTTTATGACACTGGCTTTTGATCAGATTGTAAACCATGCTTCCAAGTTTCACCACATGTTCAATAAAAAGGTGAACTGCCCGGTTGTTATCCGCACACCCATGGGGGCAAGAAGAGGCTATGGGCCAACACACTCACAAACATTGGATAAATTCCTGGTCGGCATCGACAATGTAAAAACGGTTGCCTTAAATACGTTTGTCAGCCCGGCCATTATATACGAATCGGTCTATGCAGAAAAGCACCCGGTACTTGTGATAGAAAACAAAACCGACTATGGAAAAAAGATGCTGCAGCACCCGGCAAAGAATTTTTTGTACGAACGGAACCACGATGTTTTTCCGGTAGTACGCATTCGCCCTGCCGTTTCTGTACCAACGCTTACCATTGTTGCTTACGGTGGCATGGCAGATATTGTTTCGGCTTCGCTGGATGATATTTTTGTGCAAACGGATTTGAAACCGGAACTGTTTGTTCCTTCGCTTATTTCGCAATTGCCGGTTGATCTTATTGCCGCAGCTGCTGCCCAAACCGGAAGATTGCTGGTAATAGAAGAAGGAACTTCCTTTGCAGGTATTGGCAGTGAACTAATAGCGGCGGTTGCAGAACTGACGGCAACAGGAATAAAAATAAAACGTATTGGCGCTTACCCGGTGCCCATCCCTTCCGTTAAATCTTTGGAAAATATTGTAGTGCCCGGTAAAGAAAGAATTATCCGGGAAATAAAAGAAACTTTCAGTTAATGGCATTATTACAGGAAATAAAAGTTCCCTTACTGGCCGTCAACGATACCACACTTACCGTTGTAGCAATACATTTCGTAAGCGGTCAAAAAGTTAAGAAAGGCGATCTTTTGATGGTATTCGAAACATCTAAAACTACTTATGATGTAGAATCCGAAGCGGATGGCTATGTGCAGTATTTCTGTGAAACAGGCAATGACTATGAGGTGAATGCAGTAGTGGCAAAAATTGTGGAAGCCTTGCCCGAACTGGAATTGGTGAAGCCGGTAGCGGTTTCACCTGCTGCGCAAAATGGTCAGCAGCGGGCCGTCGCTGCCGCGTCAGACTGGAATGGAGATACTGTTTTTTCAGTTGAGGCAACCAAGCTGATAGCAACTGCTGGTGCGGATCTTTCCTTGTTTACAGGGAGAGATTTTGTAAGCTGTACAGATGCTGAAGAAATACTGGGAATATCACCCAGGCTGGCTGCAAAGACAAACAACCCGTTGCCCGTTGTCACAAAAACGAAACAAGCGATAACGCCCGACAATCACAAAACAACTGTTGAAAGATTGTCTTCCGGTAAAAAAAGGGAGATTGAATATTTGTCCGATATACAATCCACCGGTTTAACCAGTACTATCAATACGTATGTGGAAACGGGTGGAATTTTTATCAACCTCAATGCTTCGCTCAGGTACCTGAAAGATTCTTTGTTGCCCCTTATAGTCTATGAAACTTCCAGGTTGCTAAAGAAATATCCATTGCTCAATGCCTTTTTTGCCGGCGACAAGGTGGCTGTTTATAAAGAAGTCAATATTGGATTTGCCATTGATATTGATAAGGGACTTAAGGTTTTAAAGTTGCCCGCTACCAATGAAAAAGACCTGCAGGCCATTGAGGAAAGTATCATGGAACTTTCTGGAAAATACCTGGACGACAAGCTCGGCATTACCGATCTTACTGAAATAGGGTTCACCATCACTGATTTGTCTGCAGAGAACGTGGCTTTCTTCAGACCGCTAATCAATACCTTGAACAGCGCAATCCTGGGTGTTTCTTCTATTGATGAAAAACTAAACCGCTGCGTGCTTACGATTACTTTCGATCACCGCGTTACCGAAGGCAAACAAGTGGCTGTTTTTTTAAATGAACTGAAACAAAGAATCGAATCGTACCGGCCGGACGAATCGTATAAGACAAAAATCATTTCTTGTTTTAAATGCTATACTACACTGGCAGATGATATAACGGATGTTGGCTTTGCGGCCTGCATAATGCCCGATGGGCAGGCAGGTTATATTTGCCAGCGTTGCTTCAAAGGGTTTTAACAATGCAGGAAAAAATTACAACAATACTGGGCATTTTTTTGAAACAGCCCAAAGAACAAATTAACAGCGCTACCGTAATTGACCGCTCTGTGCTTGGCAGTTCTATTCTGGTGCACCGGATGTATGCAAAGCTTGCGGCAGAAGGCGTTGTGGTAAAAGATTACCAGCAAGTGCGTACCCTGGGCGACTTATTACAAAAATTGGAAAGCAATGTACCTGCTACCAGAGATCAGATGCCGGTTATAATTTCTGTTGCGCCAGGCATTGCCGAAGCAGCCTTTACGCAGCCAGAAGAGAAAGACATGCCGGGAGTAGGTATAGATATAGAAATGGTGAGTGCCATGCCAGTTGCAGGAGATTTTAGGGAGGAGCCATTTTATACCATGAATTTTTCTCCAAGTGAAATCTCATATTGTATACTGCAACCAAAACCATACGTTTCATTTGCTGGTCTTTTTGCGGCAAAGGAAGCCATTGTTAAGGCCGATAACCGTTTCAGGAATACAGTGTTTAAAAATGTTGTGATACGGCACTTTGATTCAGGTAAACCTTTTTTTACCGGGTTTAATCTGTCAATCACTCATACCGATGAAATTGCGGTGGCAGTAGCATTGCCGGTGCGTAATAACCAGCTTACTGTAAAGCAGGCGTTGATTGCAGGCCCTGCGGCAAAATCCGGAAATATGCCGGGCCTGGCCTGGTTACTGCTGTTCGCCTCCATTTTTTTATCAGCAATTGCATTGTTTCTTGTTAGTAAAAGAGGATAATCATTTTCAATGCGTATTTCAATCATTACCGTATCGTACAACAGCGCTGCCACAATAAAGGATACATTGCATTGTATCAGCAAGCAGCAATATGGTAATATAGAACACATTATTATAGATGGCAAATCCAAAGACAACACCGCTTCTATTGTAAACGAGTATGCGCATGTGCGCCGGTTTGTTTCTGAAACAGATGCAGGCTTGTACGATGCCATGAACAAAGGATTGGGAATGACCACAGGTGACATCATTGGTATTTTGAACAGTGACGATGTATATGCCGATGATACCGTGCTTGAAAAAGTGGCGGTGGCGTTTAACGATAAAGATATTCATTGCGTGTATGGCGATCTGCAGTACGTACTGGCAAACAATCTTAATAAAGTGGTGCGTACATGGAAAGCCGGCAAATTCAACCGCAATAATTTCCTATATGGCTGGATGCCGCCGCATCCCGCATTTTTTGTGAGAAAGGAAGTATATGATAAAGTTGGATTGTTTAATACTGAACTAAAAAGTGCGGCGGATTATGAGATGATGCTGCGTATTTTATACAAGTACGAATTTAATGCGGCGTATATTCCTTCGGTACTGGTTAAGATGCGTTCCGGTGGTATCAGCAATGCATCATTGCGCAACCGTTTTAGGGCCAACCGCGAAGATGCCAGGGCCTGGAAACTGATCAACAAAAGACCCCATTTTTTTACCCTGTATTTAAAGCCTCTCAGAAAGATTCCGCAATACCTGGTAAAATAGCGTCTCTACTGTGTAAGGTTATCATTCCGTTTACCCCGTTAAAGCAGAACCTGCATTTTTTTCAGCCTTATGTTTTCCATCTTCAAACGAAAATATCCTTCCGCACCGGTAGATTTCAGCGGCCTTAAAACCGATATGCACTCGCACCTGTTGCCGGGCATCGACGACGGGGCGCCTGATACCGGAGTAACTGAACAACTAAAAAAGGGCCTGGAAGATCTTGGATACAGCCAGTTTATTGCAACCCCGCATATTATGTGGGATTTGTACAAGAATACGGGTACTACCATTGACGCTGCATTAAAAACGCTGCAGGCCACTGGAAGGGGCCATGACAATATCCGCGGGGCGGCAGAATATTTTATGGACGATTATTTTGATGGTTTGCTGAATGAAGAAAAACCTTTGCTGACCATCTCGGGCAAAAAAGTGCTGGTGGAGTTTTCCTTTGTAGCACCTCCGTTTGATTTAAAAGAGCAATTGTTTAAATTGCAAATAAAAGGATACGAGCCTGTATTGGCGCACCCGGAACGGTACAATTATTTTACCGGTAACAGGAAAGTGTATGATGAATTTAAAAGCATGGGCTGTTTGTTTCAGGTCAACCTGCTTTCACTTTCAGGCTATTACGGAAAAATACCGCAGGAGCTGGCTGCCTGGCTTGTTTCAAAAAAATATGTTGATTTGCTGGGCACTGATTTGCACCATGAACGCCACCTGGAAGCACTCCGCAACAGTAAAAATAGTATGCCGTTTGTGCAGCAATTGCTGGACGCGGGCCGTTTGCTAAACCCTCAACTTTCGCTTTAAAGCTGGCTGGGAAACCCATTTCCGGATTGGGTGAGCGTATTGTATAAGTGTTGTTTATAATTGACGGACGTTAAATATGCAGGAGGCTTTGCTAAATAAAAAAAGTAAAATAGCGGTTATTGGCCTGGGCTATGTGGGCTTTCCACTGGCAATGGCATTTGCGCAGAAACTTTCGGTAATTGGGTTCGACAGCAATGAACGAAAGATAAAACTTTTGCAGAAAGCTAACACTGGCGAAGCAACTACCGGATCAGCAGATTTTGCGGCAGGTGATATTGTTTTTACCAGCGATGCTGAGCAATTGCGTCAGGCAGTATTTTTCATCATTGTGGTGCCAACGCCCATTGATAAATACAATGTACCCGACCTGGGTCCGCTGATGGAAGCGTCAAAGACAGTGGGTTGTGTGTTAAAAAAGGGCGACTATGTTGTGTACGAATCCACCACCTATCCCGGTTGCACAGAAGAAGACTGTTTGCCGGTACTGGAGCAATACTCGGGTTTAAAAATGGGTGTGGATTTTAAGTTGGGATACTCACCGGAAAGGATCAACCCGGGCGACAAAAAGAATACGTTGAAAACAGTTGTAAAAGTAGTTGCTGGTAATGATGCGGAAGCACTGGACACCATTGCGAAAACTTACGAACTGGTGGTGGATGCCGGCGTTCACCGGGCGCCTTCTATCAAAGTAGCGGAAGCCAGTAAAATAGTTGAAAATGTACAACGCGACCTCAACATCGCCCTGATGAATGAATTGTCGCTCATCTTTGATCATATCGGTATCAATACTTTTGATGTGCTGGAAGCATCGGGCACCAAATGGAATTTTCTTAAGTTTCAACCCGGCCTCGTAGGAGGACATTGCATCGGCGTAGATCCTTACTACCTTACATATAAGGCCGCCTCTCTTGGCTACGATTCAAAGGTGATTGCCGCCAGCCGCTCTATCAACGATGATATGGCAAAATATGTGGCGCGTAAAGTTATCACGCATGTACTCCGCAATGCAACCGAACCAAGGGTGCTGGTAAAAGGCGTTACGTTTAAAGAAAATGTCAGCGATATCCGCAATTCAAAAATTGTGGACACCGTAAAAGAACTGCTGGCGTTTAATATAAAAGTAGACGTGGAAGATCCTTATGCGTTGCCGGAAGATGTGCATGAAGAATATGGTTTGCAACTGACCACCAATCCCGGCAAAGTCTATGATGCCATTATCATCACTGTGCCGCATGCCCCTTATTGTAAACTGGATGATGCGTGGTTTGCTGCTATCTCTACCCCCGCCGCTATGATATTTGACCTGAAAGGTATTTACAAAGGCAAAATCAAAAGCAGGCAATACTGGAGTTTGTAACGGCCCAGTATAGCTTTCTATCCCCGCCAATGCATTTTTATTTTCTAGCCGGCAAGGCTATTATGCCAAAACAACAGTTTTTGGCAGCCCCCCGTTTTATTCCTTCTCTGTTTGCCGGAATTCCTTTGCTTTAACTTTTCTTTGTGCTGCTATGCCTTGCCAAGACCGGGTTGTTAAATAAATCTGCCGGAAGTGTAAACATTTCCGGAATACAACTGTAATGATTAGCATGAATGCCTTCACCATAAAAGATCTGGAAAATTTATCGGGCATTAAAGCCCATACTATCCGTATCTGGGAGCAGCGTTATGCATTCATCAAACCCCAACGCACCCAAACCAATATCCGCTACTATAGCAACGAAGAGTTAAAAAAAATCCTGAACGTTTCGCTGTTGAATAAATACGGGTACAAGATCTCGCATATCAATAAAATGAGCAATACGGAGATCCATGAAAAAATCATCTCACTTTCCAATTTGCAGGCACAGCAGGAACGCATTGTAAATGAGATGATCCAGTTTATGGTAGACATGAATATTGATGGATTTGAGGAAATTCTGGATAACTACATTACTGCACGCGGCTTCGACAAAGCCATCACACAAATTATTTTTCCCTTTCTTGAACGCATCGGCATCCTTTGGGTCACCAATCACATCAACCCGGCACAGGAACACCTGGTCACCAATATCATCCGCCAGAAACTGATTACCGGTATAGAAACCGTTTTTACGCATATCCACACCCACAAACTTGTACTGCTGTTTCTGCCGGAAGGCGAACACCACGAACTTGGCTTGCTGTATATCTGCTACCTGCTAAAGGCCAGGGGTATCAAAACACTCTACCTTGGTGCCAATGTACCCATTAGCGACCTTGAATACGTAAGCAAATTTAAAAAGCCCGACTACCTGTACACCCACCTCACCGCCGCTGCTGGCAATTTCAATTTTGAAAAGTTCCTGAACCAGGCACAGTCAAAACTTGAAAACTTCCCTTTGGTCATTTCCGGGCAACTTACTGCCACTTACAAAAAACAACTCCCCTCAAAAGTCAGTTTTAAGACATCCCTGCCAGAAGTCATTGATTACATTGCTGCCATATAAGCTGCCAATTGCATTTATTGCGTGTACGCACATGCTACAAATGACAATTATTCCGGTTTAGACTGCGGTATATTATTTGTAAACATTTCCATGTCTACACATTAAACATCATTAAGAATCGCCAAATAACGGATATTAACAGATTCTTGCCCATATAAAATTTGGTAATTTCCCAAAATTGTGTTTAATTTTGTCTAATCAATACTTAAACAATAATTGTTATGGCATCGCTAGAGTTTAATCAAATGCTGGTTAACAATTCGGAATTTTTAAAACCTTTTGCAGTAACACTCACAAGGGATTCTGAAGCAGCACAGGATTTGTACCAGGAAACACTTTACAGGGCACTTGCCAATAAAGACAAGTACAATGTTGGAACCAATATTAAAGCATGGCTCTACACCATCATGCGTAATATTTTTATCAACAACTACCGCCGCAAAGCCAAGCAGAATACCATTTTCGACAGTACGCCCAATGATTTTTTATTGAACCAGGCGCAGGTGTCTGCAGCCAATGCCGCTGAAAGTATTTTAAAGCTAAAAGACATTCAGCAGGCCATTCATCACCTGCCCGAAATCTTCCGCAACCCTTTTCTATTATATTTTGACGGATACAAATACCATGAAATAGCAGATATGCTGGGCGAGCCTTTGGGTACGATTAAAAGTCGCATCCACTTTGCCCGCAAATTGCTGAAAGCCCAGGTGGAGCGGTTTTAATCATATTTCTGAAAAGAGAGATTGGCAAAAAAAGTAATTATTACAGGCAGTGGTTTTGCGGGTCTTTCTGCGGCATCCTTTATGGCCAAAGCAGGCTGGCAGGTTATTGTATTGGAAAAGCACAATGCACCCGGTGGCAGGGCCAGGCAGCTCTGCGCAAATGGATTTACGTTTGATATGGGACCGAGCTGGTACTGGATGCCGGATGTTTTTGAACGGTATTTTCAGCAATTCGGAAAGCAACGAAAAGATCTTTACCAGCTTACAAGACTGGATCCTTCTTACAGGCTGTATTGGGAAAATGATTTTACAGATATTCCTGCGGGCACAGCAGCCCTGAAAAAGTTATTTGAAACATTTGAACCGGGTGCCGCTTTGCAACTGGAGAAATTTCTAACAGAAGCCGCTTACAAATATAAAGTTGGAATGGAAAAGCTGGTGTTTAAACCAGGACAATCCATTGCAGAATTTTTAGACGCAGACCTTATTAAAGGTATTTTCAGGCTGGATGTTTTTACTTCTGTTCAGAAACATGTACGTAAACATTTTAAGAACGCAAAACTGCAGCAGTTGCTGGAGTTTCCGGTATTGTTTTTAGGCGCACTGGCAAAAGACATGCCCGCTTTGTACAGCCTTATGAACTACGCAGACATGGTGGGCGGTACCTGGTACCCGGATGGCGGCATGTACAGCATTGTAAAAGCCATGTACGGTACGGCGCTGGAACTGGGGGTGCAGTTTCATTTCGAAGAATGTGTACAAAGCATTGAAGTAGTAAATGGTTTTGCACAGAAAGTGATGACAGATAAAAATGAATGGCAATCAGATACAGTCATTGTTGCGTCCGATTATCATCATGCAGAAACAAACTGGCTGCAACCGCAATACCAATCCTACGATAAAACCTACTGGGACAAACGTGTAATGGCGCCTTCCTGCCTGTTGTATTATATTGGCCTCAATAAAAAGCTGAAAAATATACAACACCACTCCCTTTTCTTCGATACCCCCTTCGATACCCATGCCGCAGAAATATATACAACAAAAAAATGGCCTGAAGAACCGATGTTTTATGCAAGCACGGTTTCGGTTACAGACAACAGTGCAGCGCCGCCGGGTTGCGAAAATCTTTTTTTGCTGATACCGGTAGCAGCAGGGTTGCAGGGAGATACAGAAATATTGCGCGACAAATATTTCGATATCATAATGAAAAGAATGGAAAAGCGACTGGGCGAAAATTTGAAAGAGCATGTAATCTTTTATAAATCTTTTTCCGTAAGTGATTTTAAAAGCGAATACAATGCTTTCAAAGGAAATGCTTACGGACTGGCAAATACTTTATCGCAAACAGCCATATTAAAGCCATCCTGCAGGAGTAAGAAAGTCGATAACCTTTTTTATACCGGGCAGTTAACCGTACCGGGGCCTGGCGTACCCCCGTCCTTAATAAGCGGGGAAGTGGTAGCTGCGGAAGTAAACAAACATTTTCATCTTTAAGATAAACCAGTTTTATTTCATGATGCACTTATTTCATAAAGTGAGTGAACGCTGCAGCCGGGATGCTACCGAGCAATACAGCACCTCATTTTTTTCCGCCATCAAACTGCTGCACAAAGACCTGCGTCAGCCGGTTTGTAATATTTATGGATTTGTACGTTTTGCAGATGAGATTGTGGATACTTTTCATGAATTCGACAAAGCAGCATTGCTGGCCCAATTCAAATTGGAAACCTATGAAGCCATCCGCCGCGGCATCAGCCTCAATCCTATCTTACACAGTTTTCAGAAAACAGTCAACGAATACGGCATTGATGGCGCATTGATCGATGCTTTTTTCAAGAGCATGGAAATGGACCTGAGCAATACAGCATACGATTGCGAGGGCTACAAAGAATACATTTATGGATCTGCAGAAACAGTTGGCCTTATGTGTTTGTGTGTATTTTGTGAAGGCAATGCAGGAATGTTTGAAAAATTAAAAGAATCCGCCCGTCAGCTGGGTGCTGCTTTTCAGAAAGTAAATTTCCTGCGCGATGTAAAGGCAGATTACGATGGATTGAACCGGACTTATTTTCCGGAATGCGATTTCAACAACTTTACCGGCAGCCAGAAAGCGAGGATTGAAGACGAGATACAAAATGATTTCAATGCAGCATACAGGGGCATCCTCCGCCTGCCGGTAAAAGCCAGGTTTGGGGTGTACGTGGCTTACAAATACTACCAGTCTTTGTTTAAAAAAATAAGAAAAGTACAGCCAGCCAGGATATTGGAACAGCGCATCCGCATTCCCAATTACAGGAAAGCACTGATAATTCTGCGTGCGGGGGTAAAAAACGGGCTGAACCTCATTTAAAAACCGGAATAAACAACCCGCCGGACCCTGCATGTTTTGTACCTTTGGCCGCCCGGCTTGGAGGCGGACTTAAAATATAAATTTTGCTGATACACGATATTATACTGGTGAATGAACAGGACGAACCTGTTGGCACAATGGAAAAAATGGAAGCGCACCGCAAAGCATTACTGCACCGTGCTTTCAGTGTATTTATTTTTAACAGCCGGGGCGAAATGCTCTTGCAACAGCGGGCACTAAAAAAATACCACAGCGCCGGTTTGTGGACCAACGCCTGTTGCAGCCATCCCAGGCCCGGAGAAGATACCACAGCCGCAGCAGAAAGCCGCCTGCAGTTTGAAATGGGTTTTTCCGTGCCGCTGAAAAAAGTGTTTGAATTTACCTACCGCTCCGCATTTGACAATGGCCTTACAGAATATGAATTTGATCACGTATTTGCCGGCGTTTATGACAGTGTCATCGCGCCCTGCAAGGATGAAGTAAACGATTATTGTTTCAAAAGCCTGGATGCCATAAAAGAATCGCTGCAATCGCATCCGGCTAAGTATACGGCATGGTTTGCCATCGCTTTTCCATTGATTGAAAAATGGTTGGCAGAACAGCCCGTCATTAAAAAAGTGGCTTAAAATTTTTGCATGAACTGGTTAGCTTATACAGGTATTGTGGCGGGTGTTTTTTTATTGATGGAAGCAGTTTCATGGGCTACCCATAAGTACATCATGCATGGATTTTTATGGTACCTGCACGAAGATCACCACATGAAGGGCCCAGGTTTTTTTGAGCGCAATGACGCCTTCTTTATCATATTTGCGACGCCCAGTTTTTTCAGCATATTGCTGGGCACCATGTACAGCATTTACTGGCTGCAGGCCATTGGTTTTGGCGTAATGGCTTATGGGTTTGCCTATTTCCTGGTACACGATGTTATCATACACCAGCGCATAAAATGGTTTACCCGTTCTAAAAGCACTTATATAAAAACGGTACGCTGGGCGCACAAAATGCACCACAAACACCTGGGCAAAGAAGAGGGCGAGTCTTTTGGTATGCTGTATGTTGCAAAAAAATACTGGGAAAAAGTAAAGAAAGACAGGGCGATGGCAAATGCCGGGCAGCAAAACGCCCGGGTTCGAAAGCCGGTTGAACCTTATGATATTTAACATATCTTAACGATACACAATACTTTTTTTGAAAGATTTTTCACACTAAACCCCGGCGTTTCCGGCCTTGCACTTTAACCCCCCACCTTTTGCTATAACATTTACTTGAAACACTACGATTACATATTCACCGGTGCAGGTTGTGCGGGACTTAGCCTGCTTACAAGAATGAAGGCGGCAGGCCTTACCAGGGGCAAACGGATTCTGCTGATCGACAAATCAACCAAAAATGAAAATGACCGTACCTGGTGTTTCTGGGAAGACCAGCCCGGTTACTTTGAACCCATCGTATACAAACAATGGGCGGATATCTGGTTCCATTCGGAAACATTCTCACAACAGTTTTCAATTGCACCTTACCGGTATAAAATGATCCGGGGAATAGATTTTTACAACCATTGTCTGGCGCAGCTGCAACAGGATCCCGGTATCGAAATCATGCAAGGCAGTATTTCTGAGATGAATGGTACAGACGGGCTTTTTCAATTTACAATAAACGGGCAGCAGCACAGCTACCGCGATGCGATTGTTTTTAATTCGCTGCTAACCGAAACGATGTGGCAGCAAAAAGCGGTTTACCTGCTCCAGCATTTTAAAGGGTGGATAATAGAAACGCCGGAACCGTTTTTTAACCCGGCCGAAGCCACATTAATGGACTTCAGGGTGGGGCAGCACAATGGTACCAGTTTTGTTTATGTGCTGCCACTGTCGGCTACCCGTGCATTGGTTGAGTATACCGTGTTTTCAGAAAAAATACTGACAGATGATGCATATGACACCGGTCTGGCCACTTACCTGCACAATAATTTGAAATTACAACAGTATCGTATAGACGCAGCAGAATTTGGCGTTATCCCCATGACCAACGCTAAGTTTCCCTGGTATGCCAATGGCATGTATCATATTGGTACAGCAGGCGGGCAAACAAAAGCCTCTTCGGGCTATACGTTTCAGTTTATACAAAAGCAAAGTGCTGCTATTGTACAGCAATTGCTGCACAATACTTTCGGTCCGCAATCAAAACCGGCAGCGGCTGCCCGTCGCTTTCATTTTTATGACGCTATTTTACTACAGGTGATCGCCAGCAAGTATGCACACGGAAGCCGGGTTTTTACAGATCTTTTTAAAAAGAACAGTCCGCAGTCCATCTTTGCTTTTTTAGACAATGAAAGTTCGGTGGCAGCCGATCTGCGTATCATTCAATCCCTTCCGGTACTTCCTTTTTTAAAAGCCGCTGGTAAACAGTTGCTTTCCCGCTGAACCACTTTCCTGTATTGTTTTCTGGCAAAAGTAATGGCAGATTTATTATACCCTGCCTGCATGAGACAACTGCATGCACCGGTCTTTTACCGCTTATTGTTACCGCAAATCTTGCTGCACAAAACCCTGCTACCGTCAACGATGCCCGACCTGTTCCGGCTTGTACCAGTGTTTATATCCCTCAGTTCCATTCCTCCACAGGTAATTGAGCTTTATATACCCTTCATTACATAAATTGCAGCCTTATTCTGTACAAATAAGTATAAAAGAAGGAAAAGGAAGATAAAACAATATGAAAAGAGTAGTTGTAACCGGGCTGGGTGCCCTTACGCCATTGGGCAATTCGGTAAGCGAATTCTGGAAAAATATCGTAGCAGGAAAAAGTGGCGCAGGTCCCATTACAAAGTTCGACAGTACCAAATTCAAAACCCATTTTGCCTGCGAAGTGCGGGGCTTTGAAGCGGAAGCTTATATCGACAAAAAAGAAATTAAGAAATACGATCTGTTTACGCAATATGCCATTGCCGCCACCGATGAAGCCATCAAAGATGCCGGGCTTGATTTTACAACCATGCCGGAAGCAGAACGCTATGATGTGGGTGTTATCTGGGCATCGGGCAATGGGGGCATCGGTACCTTTGAAGAACAGTTACAGGCCTTTCATACCGGGGACGGCACGCCAAGGTTTAATCCCTACTTTATACCAAAAATGATTGTAGATATTGCAGCGGGCGTGGTTTCTATCCGCCATAAATTGCATGGACCCAATTATTGTACGGTGTCTGCCTGTGCTTCCTCCAATACAGCCATCATCAACGCATTTGATACCATCCGTTTGGGCAAAGCAACTATTATGGTGGCTGGTGGTTCCGAAGCCGCCATCACTCCTTCCTCTGTAGGTGGTTTCAATTCTGCGCAGGCATTGTCTAAAAACAATGATCATTTTGCTGCAGCTTCCCGCCCGTTCGACAAAGACCGCGATGGTTTTGTAATGGGTGAAGGTGCCGGGGCATTGATACTGGAAGAATATGAGCATGCTAAACAAAGGGGCGCAAAAATTTATGCGGAAATGGTGGGCGGCGGTATGGCCGGCGATGCCTATCATTTAACCGGTACTCCCCCCGACGGATTGGGCGCTTACCTGGGTATTACAAAAGCATTGTCTGATGCAGGCCTGACCGCAAATGAAGTAGATTATGTCAACGTACATGCTACTTCCACACCATTGGGCGATATCAGTGAACTGCATGGCATCAAAAGGGCTTTCGGCGATCGAAAAGTAGCCATCAGTGCTACAAAATCTATGACCGGGCATTTGCTGGGTGCCGCCGGCGCCATTGAAAGTGTCATCAGCATACTGGCCATCAAAGACAATATCATTCCGGCAACCATCAATACTGAAGTGCTGGACGAAAAAATTCCGGCGGGGTTAAACATCATACTCGGCAAATCTGTTAGCCAGCCGGTTACTTGTGTGCTCAACAATACTTTTGGATTTGGCGGCCATGTGGCCAGTTCAATTTTTAAGAAACTGGAGGATTGATGAACTCGCCCGCAACCTCCCACCGTTTGGCGATGTCGTTGCCGCGTAATATTCAATTTTCTTTTATACAAAAAGGCGTAACTTTCTAGTACGCTTTTCTTTTTTCTGCCCCTGCATTTTTTACGCTAAAATTTTTACCTATGGCGAAATTTATCATCAACAACAAAGAATACGAAGCAGATGTACCGGCGGATATGCCATTGCTTTGGGTTTTACGCGATGTAATTGGCCTTACTGGTACAAAATTCGGTTGTGGTGTGGCCCAATGCGGCGCCTGCACCGTGCACCTCAATGGAGAAGCCGTGCGATCCTGTGTAACACTGGTATCGCGGGCAGATGGCCAGCACATCACCACCATTGAAGGCTTGTCTGCAGATTCCAATCATGCCTTGCAACGCGCCTGGCTGGAGGAAGATGTGCCCCAATGCGGTTACTGCCAGAGCGGGCAACTGATGTCTGCAGCCGTTTTGCTCCGCGAAAATCCCAATCCAACAGACAGTGATATTGATGATGCCATGAGTGGTAATATCTGCCGCTGCGGTACGTATCCGCGCATTCGCAAAGCAATTCACCTGGCCGCAAAACTTCAAAAAGAAGGAGGTGCAAAATGAACAAGACAAGCAATAACAATATTGATCGCCGCGGATTTCTGAAATCCGGTGCTATGCTGGGCGGAGGCCTGGTCATTGGTTTTGTACTGCCTGCCAGTGCAAAGCAACTGCGTAAGCTGAATTCGCCCGCGCCCAATGTTTATTTTTCTCCCAATGCCTTTTTACGGGTAGGGGTAGACGATAGTATCAACATCACACTTACCCATGTGGAAATGGGCCAGGGTATTTGGACAACGCTGAGCATGCTGATTGCGGAAGAACTGGACGCCGACTGGAAAAACATCAGCATAGAACACAGTCCGGCCGGTAAATCTTATGTACACACGGCCTGGGGCCTGCAGATTACAGGTGGATCAAGTTCTACCTGGTCTGAGTTTGACCGTTACCGCCAGGCCGGTGCAACAGCAAGGGTGTTGCTGGTACAGGCCGCCGCACAAAAATTTGGCGTAAAACCCGAAGACTGCCGTACCGAAAACGGAATGGTCATTTCCGGCAGCCAAAAAGCAAGTTATGGCGAACTGGCCACCGCTGCGGCTGGTTTACCGGTTCCTGCTAATGTAACACTCAGAAACCCCGACCAATGGAAATACATTGGCAAGGGCGTAAAAAGACTGGATGCGCCGGATAAAGTAAATGGCGCCGCTAAATACGGTATGGACGTACATTTTCCGGGTTTGCTGACGGCCCTGGTGGCCCATGCCCCGGTTATTGGCGGAAAAGTAATTTCTTTTGACGCTACTGCTGCAAAAGCGGTTGCGGGTGTACGTGATGTGGTAGAAGTGCCCACAGGCATTGCCGTTATAGCCGACCATTTCTGGGCGGCCAAAAAAGGAAGAAACGCCCTGAAAATTGTTTGGGACCCCGGTCCGAATACTAGTCTTAACAGTGCCACCCAGATGGCGGATTATAAAAAACAGGCAGACGGCAAGGGCCTGCCGGCGCTTGAAAAAGGCAATGTAGAAACTGGTTTAAGCAAAGCTGCAAAAATCGTTGAAGTAGAATATGAATTTCCTTACCTGGCTCATGCTGCCATGGAACCGATAAACTGCAGCGTTAAGATTGGCGACAACAAATGTGAGATATGGACAGGCACCCAATTGCCGGGGATAGACCAGGCAGCGGCTGCCGCTATCCTGGGTTTTAAACCCGAACAGGTGGAGATGATAACTCCTTACCTCGGTGGTGGCTTTGGCAGGCGTGCCACCCCCACTTCTGATTTTGTTTCTGAAGCCGTGCACATTGCCAAAGCATGCGGCAAGCCCATTAAGATGGTATGGACAAGAGAAGATGATATGCGTGCGGCCTATTACCGCCCCGCCTTTTTACACCGTATGCGCATTGGCGTAAATGCAGCCGGTTACCCCGTTGCCTGGAAACAAACCATCGTAGGCCAGTCTATAATGGCCGGAACAATGTTTGAATCGATGATAGCAAATGGCATTGACAGTGCTTCTGTTGAAGGCGTCAGCGATTCGCCGTACACCACCGCGCTGGCAGACGCTTATGTGGGCCTGCACAGTCCCAAAGTACCGGTACATGTGCTGTGGTTCCGTTCGGTTGGAAACACCCATACCGCCTATGCCATGGAAACAATAATAGACGATCTGGCGGCACGCGCCGGCAAAGATCCGCTGGCCTATCGCCAGGAATTATTAAAAGATCACAAAAGACATCTTTCTGCATTGAACCTGGCGGCAGAAAAAGCGGGCTGGGGCAAACCATTGCCAAAAGGCCATTTCCAGGGTATCGCCGTGCATGAATCATTCCTCAGTTTTGTAGCACAGGTAGCAGAAATTTCACTGGATGAACATGGCCATGTAAAAATACACAAGGTAACCTGCGCCATCGATTGCGGACTGGCCGTTAACCCCGATGGTGTGAAAGCGCAAATGGAAAGTGGAATTGTTTTTGGCATTACCATGGCTTTGTATGGCGAAATCACCATCGAAAAAGGCATGGTACAGCAAAGCAATTTTCATGATTATAAAATAGCCCGCATGTATGAAGCGCCGGCCATAGACGTGTTTATTGTGCCCAGTACAGAAAAAATGGGAGGCGCCGGTGAGCCCTGCGTGCCACCAACCGCACCGGCCATCGCCAATGCCATTTTTGCGGCTACGGGTAAACGTTTGAGAAAACTTCCTTTTGGTAACAACAACCTGAAACAGGCATAACAATGAAAAAAATAATGACCCCCCGGATTATTATTTACCTGCTGATTGTTTTTGTGGGTTTTTCTTCCTTTGCCATTTCTTTTCCTTTCAATAGAAACGATAGGGCAAAAAAAGAATGGATGCCCAATGTATTTCCGCCGGTGAAAGACAGCATTGGATCTCAAAAAGCTTTTCTGGCGGCCTATAAAGTGCTCACCAGCCCCCGGTGCATGAACTGCCACCCAAAAGGTGATGTGCCTTTGCAGGGAGACGACAGCCACCTGCATACACAGGGTGTAAAAAGAGGGCTGGATGGAAAAGGGCTTTATGCATTGAAATGTGCAAACTGTCACCAGCCACAAAATTCACTGGGTATACACATGCCACCGGGCAATCCCAGCTGGCATTTACCGCCGGCAAATATGAAAATGGTATTTGAAGGCAAATCACCCAAAGAACTGGCGGCGCAGTTAAAAGATCCTAAACGCAATGGCAATAAATCAATGGCGCAGTTAATTGAACATGTTACCAGCGACAAACTGGTATTGGGCGGATGGGATCCCGGTGAAGGAAGAACATTGCCGCCATTAAGCCATGAAGAATTTGCCAAAAACTTCAAATCATGGATCGACAAAGGCGCTTACCTGCCTTCAAAATAAATTTGGATGAAAGAGATTGCAGACATTATTGCATCGTATGACGAAGCGGTAAAAGCAGGTAAGAAAACTGCACTGGCTACCGTGGTGCATGTGGAAGGTTCTTCTTACCGCAGACCTGGTGCACGTATGCTGATTACAGAAGAGGGTTTACTCACCGGCGCCATCAGCGGGGGTTGCCTGGAAGGAGATGCCCTGCGCAAGGCATTACTGGTGATTATGCAGCAACAGGCCATGCTGGTTTCTTACGATACAAGCGATGAAGAAGATGCAGTGATAGGAATGGGCCTTGGTTGCAATGGCATTATACAGGTACTGATAGAACCTTTGGATGCAAATAAAGCAAACAATCCCATTGCTCTTTTAAAAATAGTGGCCCAAAAAGATCAGCAGATCGCATTGGTTACCCTGTTTTGTTTGGCCGATAAAAAAAATCCGCAGCCGGGTACCTGTTTTTTACTGGATGAAGAAGGCATGGTAGCCGGTGAAAGTATTTATTTAAAAGATCAGTTAATGGCAGGTGCCAAAGATGCGCTGCGCAACAGGCAATCTTCTTTTCACAATTATAGCAAAGATCCATTTCAGTTTACGGTTTTTACGGAATATATTCCACCGGCCATATCACTGGTAATTATTGGTGCCGGCAATGATATTTTGCCGCTGGTAACCATGGCAGGTATACTGGGCTGGAAAACAACCATAGCAGATGGCCGTCCTGCCTATGCAAAGAAAGAAAGGTTTCCTGCATCCTGTAGTGTATTGCTGGCAAAACCAGCAGAGGTACTTGACAAGCTGGCCATCCATAACCACAGCGCCATTTTGCTGATGACACACAACTACAATTACGACAAAGCCATGCTGGCGGCACTTTCAAAAAAGGATATGATGTATACCGGCATGCTGGGCCCCAAAAAAAAGCTGGACAGAATGCGGGTTGAACTGGGCGAAGAAGGCATTCATTTTACCCCGGCACAACTTGCCAGGATACATAGCCCGGTGGGTCTTGCCATTGGCGCAGAAACAGCCGAAGAAATTGCTTTGTCCATACTGGCAGAAATAAAAGCGGTATTCTCCGATGCAAACGCAATTCCGCTGAAAGACTACACACAGCCCATACACCAGCGATCTGCACTGGCCATTCAACAAATGAACCTTTCGGGAACTTGATTTTTTTTTGAAGTAAAATGATGGAAACACATTGTGATATTGTGCTGCTGGCTGCCGGCGCTTCTACCCGTTTGGGAAGCCCCAAGCAATTGCTTTTGTACAGGCAGCAATCTTTACTGCAGCATGCGGTGGAGCTGGCAATGGCTTCAATGGCAGATCGCGTTATTGTTGTGCTGGGGGCAAACGCTGCTTCCATAATAACGGAGACGCAAAACAGCAAACTCAGTTTTATCATCAATCCCCATTGGGCAGAAGGCATGGCCGCCTCCATTCGTTGCGGACTTTCGCATTCTTTGATGCAAAATCCGGTCCCGCAGCAGGTTCTTTTTATGGCCTGCGATCAGCCACATATAAATACAGATTTACTTGATAAACTAATAACTTCGCAAAGAACAAGCAGCTGTTTAATTGCGGGCAGCCAGTACGCAGCAACCATTGGTATTCCTGCTGTTTTTGCAGCGTCATTGTTTCCGGATTTGTTGCAGTTAAAAGGAGATACAGGGGCCAGGAAACTGATACAGCAATACAAAGATCAGGTACTGGCCATTCCGTTTGAACCCGGCGCAGTTGATATTGATACGGCAGCAGATTACCGCGGGCTGCAAAAAAATGAAATAGAAAAATGATCATTGATTCATATAACCGTGTACACGACTACCTGAGGATTTCGCTGACAGACAATTGCAATCTGCGTTGCTTTTATTGTATGCCCGAAGAGGAATATGATTTTGCCCCTGCAGCCAAACTCATGCAGCCCGCAGAAATTGAAGCCCTGGCAAAAATATTTGTAGCGCAGGGCGTAAAAAAAATTAGACTTACCGGCGGAGAGCCATTGGTAAGAAAAGATGCCGCGCAGATCATACTGTCTTTGTCTAAACTGCCTGTTGAACTAACTATGACCACCAACGGTGCCCGTTTGCACGAATTTGCGGACTCACTAAAACAGGCAAACATCCGCTCCATTAACATCAGCCTGGATACATTGCAGGCCGATAAATTCACACTCATCACCCGGCGCAATATTTTTCAGCAGGTAAAAGACAATATCGATCTGATGCTGCAACAGGGCTTGCACGTAAAAGTAAATATGGTGGTAATGAAAGGGCTGAACGAAGAAGAGATCAATGATTTTATTGAATGGACAAAAGATACGCCGGTTCATGTGCGCTTTATTGAGTTTATGCCGTTTACGGGTAACCGCTGGACCAGTAATAAAGTTTTTTCATTTCATGATATACTGGAGACGGTGGGAAAAAAATATACATTTCATGCCCTGGATGGCAAGCCACACGATACTGCAAAGGCTTTTACAGTGGCCGGTCATGCGGGTAGTTTTGCTGTTATCAGTACCATGACGGAGCCTTTTTGCGGAACATGCAACAGGATGCGGCTAACGGCGGATGGCAAATTAAAGAATTGCCTTTTTTCAAGTTACGAGACAGACTTGCTGGCGCCGCTCCGCAATGGAGAAGATGTATTGCCGCTGATTACCGCCAATATTCTGGCAAAAGAAAAGGAACTGGGCGGCCAGTTTACCACTGCACTGCAATCCATTGAAGCCGCAAATATCCATAACCGGCCTATGATTACCATTGGCGGATAAAAGCCGCAGTTAATATGATTACTGTAACGGAAGCAAAAAAAATCATCACAGATAATATACTTATTCTTCCTGCAAAAGAAATGCCGCTGGAAGAAGCAGCACAGCTGCGCCTGGCCGAAGACGTGTACAGTTCTGTAGACGTGCCGGCATTTACGCAGTCTTCAATGGATGGCTATGCTTTTGACTATGCCGGCTGGCAATCAAAAAATAAATTAATTGTAAAAGGAGAGATGCAGGCGGGCAGCAAAACGGAATTTGCCATCAGCCCTGGCCAGGCCGTTCGCATTTTTACAGGAGCGCCTTTGCCCGCGGGTGCCGATACTGTCATTATGCAGGAGAAAGCCAGGGTTGCAAACAATGAATTAACAATCGTTGATGATGATACGTTGGTAAGAGGCAACAGTGTAAGACCCCGTGGTTCTGCCATTAAAGCAGGAGCACTGGCCCTTCCTAAAAACAGTTTACTATCGCCCGGTGCTATTGGCTTTTTGGCAGGTATGGGCATCAGCCATGTAAATGTATTTGTACGTCCTTCGGTGAGCATCATTGTAACAGGCGATGAATTGCAGCAGCCGGGCCATGCACTGGCCTATGGCGAAGTGTACGAATCCAATTCTTATGCATTAAAAACTATTTTACAACAATTGCAGATAACAGCTATAGAAGTATACCGTGCTGCTGATAACCTGAACGAACTGACACAGGTATTGAAACAGGCACTTGCAAACAGCGACCTGGTTTTGTTAACCGGCGGTGTTAGTGTGGGGGATTATGATTTTGTATTGCAGGCAGCGGAAGCATGCGGTGTTGTGCAACTGTTTCACAAAATAAAACAACGGCCCGGCAAGCCATTGTATTTTGGCAAAAAAGAAAATAAACGGGTATTTGGTTTGCCGGGTAATCCATCTTCGGTGCTTACCTGTTTTTATGAGTATGTATTAAGTGCGTTGCAGGTTGAGTTAACAAGCTGGCAGGTACCGCTGGCAAAAGAATTAAAGAAACCCGCTGGCCTCACCCATTTTTTAAAAGGATGGTTTGATGGTAAAACGGCCATGCCGCTGGATGCACAGGAATCTTACCGTATGAGTTCATTTGCAACAGCCAATTGCCTGATAAAGATAGACGAAGCAGCAACTGTTTGTGAAAAGGGCTCTTTGGCAGAAATCCATTTGTTGTATTTTTAAGATTCAGTATGGCAGACAGCATTTATTTATTTTACGGTTTATTATTTGTAATTGCATTTCTGTATGCATCAGTGGGCCATGGCGGCGCCAGCGGCTACCTGGCATTGATGGCCATCTTCAGTTTTTCACCGGAAGTAATGAAGCCAACAGCGCTGTTGTTAAATCTTTTTGTGTCTGCGGTTTCTTTTATACAGTTTTACAGGGGCGGCCATTTTAAGTGGAAAATTTTCTGGCCTTTTGCAATTGCATCGGTGCCGATGGCTTTTGCGGGCGCACACATAACTGTTGATGGGTTCATTTATAAAAAAATATTGGGCGCCTTATTAATTATCCCAGTCATCCGTTTTTTCTTTTTCCCCAATATTAAAGTGGGCGAAATAAAAAAGACAAATTTTGCTTTGTCGCTATTGATTGGTGGCGCAATAGGTTTCTTATCGGGCATGATTGGCATTGGTGGTGGTATTATCCTGTCTCCGGTATTATTATTGCTTAAATGGACCGACCAAAAGCAAACAGCAGCTATCAGTGCGGCATTCATCTTTGTCAATTCTTTGTCTGGACTGTATGCCCTTTTTATAAAAGGGATACACTTTAGCACCGATATGTATACTTATGTGGGCATTGCATTTGTGGCGGGAATCTGCGGCGCCTATTTTGGTTCTTTGAAGTTTAAACAAACCATTTTAAAAAATACACTGGCGCTGGTGCTTACACTGGCAGCCTACAAATTATTGTTTACCCATGCATAAGAAAATCAGCAGGCTCTTACTGGCATTTTTATTGGTTTCGATTCTTGCAAAAAGCCAGGAAAATGTGCTGCCCACCGATAAATTTGTAATTGAAGGAAAAGTAAAAAACAGTTTTTCTTTTTCACTCGATCAGGCCGGCCAATACAAAGGAGTTGGCATTGACAGCATCGTTATTTTAAATCACCTGCTGCAAAGAAAAAGGGCCATCAAAAATATCAAAGGTGTTTTGTTGAAGGATATTATTGACAAAGCAGTAATAGAAGTGAGTTCGCCAAAATTATTGAGCGAATACTATATTACCTGCGTGGCCACAGATAATTACAAAGTTGTTTTTTCCTGGAATGAATTGTTCAACACAGATATTGGTAATCATGTAATGGTAATTACCGAAGCAGATGGAAAACCAGCGAAAGACGGCGAAGACAGAATTGCCATCCTGTCAACGGCTGACCAGGCAACGGGCCGGCGTTTTGTAAAAAGCCTTGCAAGGGTAATTGTGGAAAGAATTAAATAGCGATAGGACTTTTTGCCGCCCTTTATCTTTATGGGCAGTTGAGGTGAAAGTTTAAATATGAGCGTAACCATAATTTTATTCGGACAATTAACGGATATTGCCGGCAGTGAAACCATTACTGTTGAGCAGGTAGGCGATACCGATAGCCTGACTGTTGCCGTTAATCAGTTGTACCCGGCAATGGCGGGCATTAAATATATGATTGCCGTCAACAAAAAAGTGGTGAAAGAAAACACGGCCATTAATGCGTCCAGCAATTTGGTATTATTGCCACCTTTTTCCGGAGGATAAGCATGGATAACAATCTCAAATACGAAAGATACAGCCGGCAGCTGACGCTGAAGGAATTTGGCGAAGCCGGCCAGCAGCAATTGTTGCAGGCAAGAGTATTGGTGATTGGCGCGGGTGGATTGGGCTGCGCCGCATTGCAGTATTTGGCGGCAGCGGGCATTGGCAGCATTGGCATTGTTGACGATGATGTGGTTGCACTCAATAACCTTCACCGCCAGGTGTTGTATACTGTTAAAGATATTGGGTTTTTAAAAGCAGAAAGGGCGGCTGCCATCCTGCTGCAATTAAATCCTGATATAAACATAACCGCTTTTAGTGAAAGACTCACTGTTGTCAATGCATGGGGATTGTTCGGACAGTACGATATTGTTGTTGATGGAACCGATAATTTCTCCAGCCGTTATTTGATCAATGATGCCTGTGTGCTGCTCAACAAACCACTGGTTTACGGCGCGGTTTCAAAATTTGAGGGACAAGTGTCGGTTTTCAATAGCAGGATTGGCAACAATGCCGCGGTGAATTACCGTGATTTATTTCCCCGGCCACCAGCCGCAGGTGAAGTGGCCAATTGTGCGGAAACCGGTGTACTGGGCGTTTTGCCGGGCATTATTGGAACCATGCAGGCAAACGAAGTGATCAAACTGATTACGGGTATCGGCACCCCATTGGCGAACAAACTTCTTACCTACAATGCGCTCAATAACCAGGTGTTTGAGTTTGAACTGACTGCCGGAAAAGAACGCAGCAACCTTATTCCCAAAGATGAAAAAGCATTTGGGCAAATGGATTATGACTGGTTTTGTGGTGTGGGTGCCGCAGCCGGAGCGATAGATGTGGCCACTTTCAACCGGTTAAGGAAAAATAGAAATGTATTGATAGCGGATGTTCGGGAACCTGGTGAATGGCCCGCGGTGACCGAGTTTGAACACATTCAAATACCGTTGGGCAGCGTGGAAAACGATTTTCCGGATACAGATCACGATACCATCATTGTATTTTGCCAGTCGGGCCAAAGAAGTTTACAGGCTGCAAAAAGATTAAGCACTAAATTTGGCAATAGCCGGAAAATATTCAGCCTGACAGGGGGTATCCTGCAATGGAAAAAGGAAAATCAATTGTAAAAATCAACTTGCACAGCGTAAAAAACATATTTGTTAACGGGCCAATAGCTGCTTCTTTTATAGCAGACAGTATTGCAAAACACCATACTAAAACCGCTATTGGCGGCCACAGTATTTTTCTAGGGCAGGTAAGGGCCGATAATATTGAGGAGAAAAAAGTAGCCGCAATAGAATACACGGCTTACGAAGAAATGGCGAATGAAAAAATGCATATGATCCGGGAAGCCATTTTTGAAAAATACAAAATCACCTGCATGCACGTGTACCACAGCCTGGGTAAAATAGCCGCGGGTGAAATTTGCCTGTTTGTTTTTACTTCGGCGCCACACAGAAAAGCGGCTATAGATGCCTGTGAAGAGACGGTGGAGCGTTTAAAAGCAGAGCTGCCGGTGTGGGGTAAAGAAATCATGGAAGATGAAACCTATCAATGGAAAATTAACCGCTAAACAATGGTGAACATTACGCATAAAAACAATACGCTGCGAAAAGCCATCGCTACTGCCATCGTACGCTGTTCTTCTGCACAAACGATAGAGGCGGTTCAGCAAAAAAAAGTTCCCAAAGGTGATGTGTTTGAGTTTTCCAGGGCAGCGGGCTTGCTGGCAGTTAAAAAAACCAGCGATCTTATTCCCGATTGTCATCCATTGCCGGTAGAGTTTACTTCCATTACATATGCCATAGACGGGTTAACGATTGTAATTTCCGTGGAAGTGCACACTATTTATAAAACCGGTGTGGAAGTAGAAGCGATGCATGGTGCATCCGTTACAGCGCTTACCATCTATGATATGCTGAAGCCCATTGATAAAGGAATTGAAATCAGCACCATTAAACTGATCAGCAAAGTGGGCGGCAAATCGGATACAAAAAAAATACCTTTCAACCTGCAATGTGCGGTAGTAGTATGTTCCGATACCATTTCAAAAGGCGATAAAACGGACACCGCCGGAAAAGCAATCATTGAAAAACTGCAATCATACGGATTGGAGACCAGCGTGTATGATATTATACCCGATGACGCGGCTGCCATAAAGGCCAAAGCAATTTCTTTGAGTGAAGCAGGAAAGGATCTGCTGCTGTTTACAGGCGGCACCGGAGTGTCTCCCCGCGATTCAACACCGGATGTTATTCAACCGCTGCTCGACAAAGAAATTCCGGGTATTATGGAAGCTGCCCGCCATTATGGCCAGCAAAGAATGCCGCATGCAATGCTGTCAAGAGGGGTGGCCGGTTTTATAAAAAATACACTGGTCATTACTTTACCCGGTTCTGTAAAAGGAGCGCAGGAAACCATGGATGCATTGTTTCCGCAGGTATTGCATGTGTTTGCAGTTAAAAAAGGAGAGCGGCACGATTCGTAAGATTATCGCAACGCTGGTTTTTCTGCAGTTAATTCTTCTTAGCACCTTAAAAGATTTTCATGTTCAGATTTTTTGCGACCTGTATGTTTTGCAGTGGTTTGTTTTTGTCTGCCTGGTCACAGACAACCCTGTTTGTTGCACCCAATGGCCACGACAAGAACCCGGGAACACTGCAAAAGCCATTTAAAACGCTGCAGTCTGCCATTGCTTTTGCTACTGCGATAAAAAATGAAGCGGTAACCATTGAATTGCGCGGCGGCACGTATTATCCTGAGCATACTCTATTTATTGATGCAACAAGTTTCAGCAATCGTTCATTAATCATTCGCGGCTATAAAAATGAAAAAGCCATTGTGAGCGGCGCAAAACCTTGTCAGCTGCAATGGCAGGCCTTCAAGAATGGAATGTACAAGGCCGCTGCTAATTGGGACACTAGTCCTGACAGGTTGTTCTATAATGGGGTGGCCTTATCTATGGCGCGGTATCCAAATTATGATTCAACGGCAAGGGTTTTTCATGGCACGGCGGCAGATGCCATCAGCAATGAAAAAGTAAAACAATGGCAGCACCCTGCAGGTGCTTATGTGCATGCATTGCACAAAGGAGAATGGGGCGGATTTCATTACCGCATAACGGGTAAAGATGCCAATGGCAATTTGATTTTGGAAGGTGGCTGGCAGAACAACCGGCCTTCGCCCATGAACGATAAATACCGCTTTGTAGAAAATGTATTTGAAGAACTGGATGCACCCGGTGAATGGTTTTATGATATAAACACAAAAACAGTTTACCTGTACCCGCCAAAAGCAACAGACCTCCGGAAGGCCAGCATCTGTGTTGGCCGGCTGGAAGAATTGCTGGTACTGAAAGGCGATGCAGCAAGGCCGTTGCAAAATATCACGATAGCAAATATCCGGTTTGAACAAACCAACCGGACTTTTATGCGCACCAAAGAACCCTTGTTGCGCAGCGACTGGACCATTTATCGCGGGGGCGCCATTTTGCTGGAGGGTACTGAACATTGCAGCATACAAAATTGCACATTTACTGAAATTGGCGGCAATGCCATTTTCTTCAGCAATTACAATAAGGATGGACTGGTTAAAGACAACCACATTTATAATATTGGTGCAAGCGCTGTTTTGTTTGCAGGCAATCCGACGGCGGTTCGTTCACCCTCGTTTAATTATGATGCAGCAGTTTCCTGGGAAAAGATGGATGATACAGCCGGCCCTCAGAGCAATGATTACCCGCAGTATTGCAGGGCAGAAGGAAACCTGGTTTATACAACCGGTACCATTGAGAAACAATCGGCGGGTGTGGAAATTGAAATGGCCGCGCATATAACGGTGAGCCACAACAGTATTTACAATGTGCCGCGTGCAGGCATCAATATTGGTGATGGTTGCTGGGGCGGACATGTGCTGGAGTACAACGATGTATTTAATACAGTGCTGGAGACCGGCGACCATGGCGCTTTTAATTCATGGGGAAGGGATCGTTTCTGGCGGCCAGACCGGGCCATCATTGACAGCATTGTGGCGGCAAAGCCGGGCGTAGAATTGCTGGACGTGGTTGAACCCAATATCATACGCAACAACCGTTTTCAGTGCGACCATGGGTGGGATATAGATTTGGATGATGGCAGCAGTAACTACCAGATTTACAATAATATTTGTTTGAGCGGTGGCTTAAAATTGCGGGAAGGTTATCACCGCATTGTGTACAACAATATTATTATAAACAATACTTTTCACCCGCATGTATGGCTCAAAAACAGCGGGGACGTATTTGCGCACAATATTGTTACCAGCCCTTACGCACCCATTCAAATCAATGATTGGGGCAAACAGGTGGATTCTAATTTCTTTTTATCGGCAAAAGGACTGGACGAAGCAAAAGCTTATGCTGTTGATGAACATAGTAAAACCGGGGATGCTTTGTTTGTGGATGCCGCGGCAGGCAACTATACCGTAAAACCGGGTTCGGCAGCCTTGCAAACAGGTTTTGTAAATTTTAAGTTGAGCGTGGGTGTGCAATTGCCGGCTTTGCAAAAACTGGCTGCAAAACCAACCATCAGGCCACTACTGGTAACCGCAGCCGTTTCCGGTAAGTCAGCAAGGGTTGAATGGCTGGGTGCCATCATTAAAAACATCAGCACATTGGGTGAGCAATCGGCCGCGGGTTTGCCGGATAACAAAGGCGTTTTACTTACAGAAGTGCCAGCAGCTTCCATTGCATTCAAAAATGGGTTGCAAAAAGGCGATGTATTGCTAAAGCTAAATGAGAACGGGGTTGATTCGGTGACGGATTTTTTGCAAACGTTTCAAAAACTAAAATGGCTGGGCGTTATTGAAATTACCATTGTCCGCAACCAGTCCACGCAAATAAAAAAGATTCGGATAAACGGGTAAAGGGAGCGCTGTTTATTTTGCCTTGTTTAATTGCAGAACGAACAAGCCTAACGCCGCGGCAGCAACGGAAGCCAGCAGGATGCTCATTTTGGAACCGGTAACCATGCTACCGTCAGAAAAAGCCAGGTTGGTAATAAATATACTCATGGTAAAACCAATGCCGCCCAGCAGTGAAACGCCCAGCAGGTGGGTCCAGTTTACATCCGTGGCAAGACTGGCGATTTTTGTTTTTACGGCCAGCCAGGATACCAGGAAAATGCCAGCCAGTTTACCCAGCACCAAGCCGGCAATAATGCCCATTGAATTATGGCTGGTAAAACTGCCCAGTAAATGATCCGGAAAAATAATGGCCGTGTTGGCCAGTGCAAAAATGGGCAGTATGATAAACGCAACAGGTTTGTGTAATATATGCTGAAACTGGTAAGACAAGCCGCCGGTTTTTTCTTTTTGAAAAGGAATGGCAAAGGCCAGCAACACGCCCGCAATGGTAGCATGCACGCCAGATTGCAGCATGCAATACCACATAACAATACCACCCGCAATGTACAGGGGAATAAAATAAATCTTTTTCTTTCCGGCGATAAACAATAAAACGAATATCAGCAGGGCTGCGCCGAAATAATAAATGGAAAATCCTTTGGTATAAAACAACGCAATTACGGTGATGGCGCCCAGGTCGTCAATGATGGCAAGTGCCGTCAGGAAAATTTTTAATGCCGGGGGTATTTTGTTTCCTGCCAGCGATAGAATGCCCAGTGCAAAAGCGATATCGGTAGCCATCGGAATGCCAAAGCCGGCCTGTGCAGGGGTGCTTGCATTGAATGCATAATGGATGAGTGCCGGCACCAGCATACCACCGGCCGCTGCAAGAATGGGCAATAAGGCATTTTTAAAGCTCGACAATTCGCCGACGTACAATTCTCTTTCAATCTCAAGTCCTACCAGCAGAAAAAAAATGGCCATCAGTCCATCATTGATCCAATGCTCCACACTGTAGTTCAAATGCAGGTGCAGGAAAGAAAGGTCCATTTTAGAATAAAAAAAATGGGTGTAGGCTTCACCGGCGCCGCTATTGGCAATCAGCAATGAAACGATGGTGCAGCCGATTAAAACAAAGCCGCTGGATTTTTCGCTGTCCGAAAATTCCTTAAAAATCTTTGTGATATTCATCGCTTAAAACTAGGAAATAAAACGGGTTTTATCAGGATGCCCAGTCAGAGAAAGTTGATGGCATTGAGTAAGAGGGAAGTGGTCTCGTCAGGAAACCTTAAGCATTGATAATGTGGATAATAAATGAAATGTTCGCCATATTTTTTTTAGGAATCTCCGTTTTTGCTATTGTGACATGTCAAAATGATAAATTGAGAAGCCTAAGCACTAACTAAAAACTGTGTTTTTATATTTGACGACAGTTATTATTCAGATAATTGTTTATTGCTTGTTTAATCATAGTATTATTCTTCATGACGGCAGTTTTTCAATGGCTTCCATTCCTAAATGAGTTCTGTAACGTTGATAGGTTTCTTCAACAAGCCTCGTTGAGGTTAATCCCAGCATACCAGCCACTGTTGCTGTATTGATTCCTTCGTCTTGAAGCAAGACGGAAAAACTTAAACGGGCACAATGCCAGGTAATATGTTTTTTGAGACCGGCATTGGCGCACCATGATTTTAAAACTTTATTTGCACCATTAGCAGTAGGTAGACGAAATAAAAGACCTGTTTTCCTTTCTCCGAATATTGTTTTGATAATTGAATGCAAAGGTATTTCAACGGCAACCTGGGTTTTATTTTGTATTAATTCAACAGTTTCCGATTTTACGTTTTCCCACCTTAATGTTTTCACGTCGCACCACCTTAATCCTGTGTATAAACTAAAAATAAAAGCTTTTCTTACATCAGAATTACAACATGGTGTTTTTAGCAATTGAATATATTCTTTTGGTTCAATAACCTCTTTTTTCTGCCGATTTCGGTTCACCCTGCAAACTAAATCTGCTGCTGGATTTTCTATAAAATAGCCGGCTCTCTTTCCGGCTTTCAATACTCTTTTAAATTCACTAAAATAATTTGCGGGTGTTTCTCCATCATACTTTGATAATAAAAAAGCCCTGTAATTTTCACATAGATTTTCTGTTATATCGCTTGCCGAAATAAAATTCCTTTTGAGAAAAGTTTTAAAATGATTGTAACTACAGCTTAGATGTCGTGAGTTGTTTATCACATTAGATAAAACGTAATGCCCATAAAAATCCAAGAAATTTATTTTTATCTTATATGCCGGCGTATATCCAGTATAAATAGACTGTTTATCAAGTATCATTCTTGAACGTTTGGTTTCAAGAATTTTTAATGCTTCTTTATTGTGATTCTTTTCGATTAAATCTTTTGGTCTGTTATATGTGAAAATCCCTGAAGCAATTCTTTGACCAGAAGCTTTTCCCCATTCAAATGTGTACCTGGTTTTCTTTTTGTTTTTGGAAGGAATTGCTGTAATATTTATAGACATAATGACGAAATTTAATGACAATTAGTTCCACCAAAAACCCGCCAAAAAGTTATAAAAGTGACATTAAAATCATTATCTCACTTCCAAAAACAAGTATTTTAACTTTACTATTAAGAGGTTTTGCTGTAAAATATCACCTCAAATTTTTCTATTCTGTACTCAAATGCCGTGCCTTGCCAATCAGCTTTTAGCTATGTCGAATCCCATAATAATTGTCGATAGGGTAACAACATTAACTTAAACATGACGGTTTTATACAAAACTTAGTTTTCGTTCTTAATAATAGTATCATAAAACCCCAACTGGTGAAGGGCAGCACAAAGGCCATGTACTTGGGATTGGAAGTGCTGAAAATTGAAAAGAAAAAGAAGCCTTTGGGCGGGTAAAACTCCTGGTTGGGTACAGGCCTTTTGTGTTAACTTGGTTGTCATGATAGCAAGTGATCAGGGTAACGATATCTTTGAATTGGCTTTCCGGTTTGTCAATGAAACCGACCGGAATATCTTTTTGACCGGCAAAGCCGGTACTGGGAAAACAACCTTTCTGAAAACCATTCGTGAAAAAACGGGTAAGAAAATGATAGTGGTCGCGCCCACCGGTATTGCTGCTATTAACGCAGTCGGTGTGACCATTCATTCTTTTTTCCAGCTTCCCTTTGGCCTGCACTTGCCGGACCCCTTCCGCAGTGGACTGTCCAAAATGCAGTGGGGCGCTTCCAAAGTTGAAATCATGCGCTGCCTGGAACTGCTGGTCATCGATGAAATTTCCATGGTTCGGGCTGATTTGCTGGACGCCGTCGACCAGGTATTGCGGTTTGTGCGCAAACGGCCTGACGCGCCCTTTGGTGGGGTGCAGACACTGTTTATCGGTGATCTTTTCCAGCTATCACCCATCGCTAAAAACGAAGAATGGGAAATTCTAAAAGACTTGTACAGCAGCCCTTTCTTTTTTGATGCCCATGTGACCGCGCATATTGATATACTGACCATCGAACTGACCCGTATCTACCGGCAACAGGATGATCGTTTCATCCAGTTATTAAACAATGTCCGTAATAATTGTTGTACCGCCGTAGATTTTGCATGGCTGAACAGCCGGCTGATGGCAGCACCAAAGGCTGATGACGGGCCTTCCATTACACTTACCAGTCACAACCAGCAGGCAGATACGATTAACCAGCAGGAACTGGATAAACTGCCCGGTCAGCTGCATTGTTTTGAAGCGAAAATAACCAGTGATTTCCCGGAGAAATCCTATCCTGCCCCAAAAACACTGGTGCTGAAAGAAAAAGCGCAGGTGATTTTTATCAAAAATGACAGTAAACCGGAACGGCGTTATTACAATGGCAAACTGGCCATCATTGACAGCATTGATAACAGTCGTGTATTTGCGCATTTTTCCGATGGCGAAAAAATACAAATAGAGCCGGAGGCCTGGACCAATACAGGTTATGTGTACGATAAGGACTCGGAAGGCATCGCGGATGAAGCCCTGGGCAGTTTCAGACAGTTGCCGGTAAAACCCGCCTGGGCCATCACCATCCATAAAAGCCAGGGACTTAGTTTTGAAAGGGCGGTCATCGATGCGGCCGATTCATTTGCTCCCGGCCAGGTCTACGTGGCGCTCAGCCGCCTGACACACTTTGAAGGGCTGACACTTCGTTCTGCCATTACAGCGTCCGCTATCAGTACGGATGCAAGGGTACTTTCTTTTTTAAAAACTGTTCCACCAGCTACTGCACTACCGGGGATTGACGCAGAAAAGCAAAAAGTAGTCTGCCGGTTATTAAAGGAAAAGTTTTCTTTTGGTTCACTAGCAGCTGTAGCGGAAGCGCACGCTACTACTTATGGGGACAGTGAAACCAAATTGCAACTCCGTGATTTAATAAAAAAGCTAGTGCAATATAGCGCCACCTTTTGCGGGCAACTGGACTTGTTATTCCCCCATGCAGAAGCCGATACATTTACCAGCCTTGGCCAAAGGGTCAAAGCAGCGGTATCATTTTTTACCAAAGAACTGGAGGATAAAATTGTATTGCCGGTCCAGACATTGCTCTCTGCGATACCAGCTGCTGCGCGCAAAAATCAATATGCAGAAAGTTTGAACCATCTTTTACCGGTGGTTTCATTTCAAAAAGAGCAGTTTGACAGAGCCGATAAAATCGTGCAGGTACTGGCTGCAGGCAAATCCGTAGATGAGATCTTGTTACTGACGGTCGGTACAAAACCCGGCCTTACTACAGCCGTTACCAAGGCAAAAACAGCAAAAACCAGTGCGACGCAAACGCAAAGCCTGGAACTCTTGCGCAAAGGATTGTCGGTTGAGCAGATTGCTGCCAAGCGGCATTTATCCATCGCTGCGGTAGAGCAGCACCTCATTGGTTTTATTGCCAGCGGTGAACTCGCTATCCAGGACCTGGTGGCACCGGAAAAGTTAAAGCCACTCACCGTACACCTGGCGAGTAACCCAGGCCAGTCGCCGGCAGCGGTCCGGCAGGCCATGGGTAAACAGTTTAGTTTCAGTGAGATACGTGCCTTTATGGCGTATATCCAATCGGGGCAGGCAGGAGAAATGCCAACACCCGGGCCCGGCGGTAACCTGTTTGCATTATAATATAATAGAAAGCCAATGACGCGTTACCAGGAAATATTGACAGCAATAAAGGCAGGCAACAGGGAAGGTCTGGAGCAATTGTACCAGGACTACGGCAGCCGGTTTTATAGCTATGCCCTTCAACGCTGGCAGCTGGATGAAGATGAGGCCTGGGAAGTAGCGTATAAAACCCTCGAGACACTGGTGCTCAAATTACCGGACTATGTCTTTGAATCACAAGCCGGCTTCGAAGGGTTTTTATTCAAGGTGCTGGTTAATTTTTTACGGCAGCATTACCGTTCCAAACAACAAAAAAATTACCAGGAACTGGAATTTGTTGATTTGAATAATGAAGAGGGTATTACCGGGAGCATCAGCCGCCAGATGAATCAACAGGCTTTTGCAGCATATTATGCGGCAGAACCCGTGGAGCAAGCCGGTTTGAAAGCGTTGACCCTTGCCCTGGAACAACTGGACATTAGTGACCGGGATATTTTATTGCTGCGGGCACAGCACTACTCGTATGATGAGATTGCCGCTTTGCTGCACATTGACAATAACCAGTTAAAGGTCAAACACCACCGGGCAAAACAAAAATTAATCAACCTGCTTGCACAAACACTCTAAAACATTAAACGCCATGGACAACCCCAAAAAAATTGACATATTCGACGAGGCGATGCGGTTGGTTTTCCTGCACGATGGTGGCACTGCCGCTGGCATGTCCGCCATCACCAGCCATACAATCATTCCGATGCCGGCGGGTAAAAAGGACCTGCTGCTGGACCGCCTGGAAAAACTGATGCATACCCTGTCCTTTGGTCAGCTCCTGCAGCGGTCGATGGCAGCCCAACAGCTGGATGCCCGTGCACTGGCAAAAACGGCGGGCTTGCCTGATGCAGTCATTACCGATCTTATCAATGATACAACCTATACCAATAATGTCCCGGTAAAACTCTTCCGCCAGCTGCTGGTGCAGCTCAACCTGTCTTTTGAACAGGTGAAGGCAGCCGTGTTAAAAACCTTTGACCTGTTGCAGACAAGCACGGTATTAAAACAGCCATCCTTTGGTGTATTTGAACCGGCATTTCGCAAAGGCTATTACGCTGCCGGCGAACCGCTGGCAAAAACAACGCCCGCTTCCGACGGCCGGGAACTTTTTGAAAACCGGGAATCACTGAACAGGTACCTGGACCGGTTAAACGAATTAATGCAACCATGATATGGCAGGCAAAGTAAAATGGTCATACACAGCAATTAATACACTAAGGGAGTGTAACCGCAAATATTACTTCTCACAGGTATTGGCGACCTTCGGTCGCACCATCCCTTTGCGCCGTAAAGTGTATGAACTGAAAAGCATGCAGGATATCCTTCGCTGGCAGGGTAGTGTTATCGATAAGTTTATGGAAATAACCATTATCCCGATGATTACTGCGAAGCAACCCCTTGATTTTGATGCGCTCGCGCTCCAGGCAGTGGAGCTGGCGAAAAAACAATTTGATTATTCATCGCTCGCGGTCTATACCGACCCTTTTGTCAGTAAAAAAGAAGCAGGCCCTGAATTTTGTATCCTTGATATTCATGAACTGGGAAAATCCTGGACCGACCAACAAATTGCTGAAGCGTATGCCGTCATTGCAGCAGCGGTGCAACGGCTTCCGGAGATCCAAATGCCGGATGGCCAGCCACTGATGGAGTTTTTGAAGGCGTGCAACAGCCTTTCACCCAATGTCAATAACTGGAAAGTAGATATCGAAGAAGCAGCAGTCAAACCGCAGATTGACTTACTGGCCATGCATAACTGGAAACCGGTGGTCATGGATTGGAAACTATCCGGCAGTTATACTTCCGACTATCACAGGCAGCTGGTGATTATTGGGCTGGTGGTTTACCTTAAAAGACTCAGCACACCGGAGAAAAAGAATTACGCCTTTGAGGACATCCGGCTCTATGAAGTCAACCTCTTAAAAGGGGTTGTCAAAGAACATGCTTTTACCGAAGAACGCATGAACCAGATGATTGATGAAATCAACCTGACCAGCCAGGACATCCTGCTATTGACCAAAAATGCAGCGATACCAGACATTGATGATTTTGAAATGACCGATAATGAAAACTCCTGCAGGATGTGTAATTACCGGTCCGTTTGTTCCTATTTATTACTAAACAACAATCAATACGATGAGAAATCATATTCAGAATTTGTTCAGGCTAACCAATTTGCAGGAGCTTGATTTTTCTTATAAACTGGTGTCTTTTGACCTGAAGCCCCTGGAAGGAAAAGAAGATCTGTTCAATAAGCAATTGCGCAAAATTGCGCAGGCCATTGCCTCTGAAACAGGCGGACCGGCGGTGGTTGTTAAACGCGAAACCAGCGTTTATATCGCCATCCCAGCTACCAGCCATGCACCGGATATGAAAATAGATACCACCCCTTTTGTCGTGCAAATAAAAACACTGCCGGAGATTTATACCATCAAACCGCGTGAACTGGGACAAGCCAACAACCTGGCAGTGGCGCAGAAATTTATTGATTTTGAAATCAGGCGACAACTGGGTAAACATAAAAAATTGTGGAAACTCAACAACGGGCAATTCCTGTTCAAGGCGCCGATACAGTCCAATGACGAATCATCGATTGAAATATTCGGCGGGTTCTCCTATAAACTCGAATGCATTTACGGCCAGCTCTATGTATGCCTGAACCTGACCACCAAATATGCAGACAAGAATTACCTCTCCAAATATGTCAATAAAGGAAATGCAGATACACTCATTGGCAGATTGCGCGGTAAGCGGGCCATCTACCAGAACGGCGATAACTGGTATGCGATAGAGATTGAAGGGTTTGGCAAATCCATCCGGGACCATGAATTTACCTACCGCGATGAAACGCACAATGTCTTTGATTTTATTACCCGCGAAACCAGCCATCATACTTTTAAGGCAGCTTCGATGATTCAACCGGGCGATATTACCGTGTTATATTCCTATCCCGGAAGAAGCATGGAACCACACAGTGGTGCCGCTTCACTGGCAAGAATTTTATTCAGTACACAGGACCAGCAGGTAAAATCACTGCACCGGTTTTCTATCAAAACACCTTCTAAACGTTTTGATGGCATCACCGCCAATATCAAAGAATATTTCCAGGACATCGTATTTGGTAGTACAAAGATTGGTATCAGCACAGCACCGGTGACAGAACAACTGAGTGCCTTTCCCATGCCTGAACTGAAATACAACAATGACAGGCGCTTAAAGGTCGCACCCTTTGCTGCCGGTGGGAATACCACTTTGAGTGAATACAGCGCGGAAAGAAAACAATACATTGTTGACAATGGCATTTTAAATAAATCGGCGTTTGATGAACAGTTTTTGATTGTCCCTGATTACCTGGAAAAAGAACTGGTGGAAGCATTCAAAAAAAATGCGGAATTCCAGGTGAAAAAACTGGCGCCCGCTTTCGGAGCATTCAAAGTATTGCGCTATAAAGCGAAGACCAACCAGTCCGCTACTTTCCAGATACAGGAAATAGAAAAAACATTACAGCAGAACAATGCACTGAGCGGCTTTGCACTCTTTATATTGCCGGATATCGGTTATGATGCCAAAAAACAGGTCAAAAATTTTCATGATTGTTTGAAAGGAAAATTTTATCCCGGCCTTAAAGTACAATGCGCATCGGCTGCTAAAATCAGGACCTTCTTCCAGGTATTTGAATCATCACTGAATAAAGGCGTAACAGAATACAAGGTGCCGGAAGATAAAAAACCAGCTTTCAAAAATTACCTGTTCAACCTGGTGATGGAACATTTGATTGTTAACCGTAAATGGCCTTTTGCACTGGCAAAAAACCTGCACTACGATATTTATATCGGTATCGATGTGCATGACCGGTATGCCGGCTTTACCTTCTTTTTTAAAAACGGTGAAAACATTCTTTTCTTCAATGTCCAGGTGCCGCGCAAAAACAGGTCGCAAAGGGCCGAAAAACTAAAAGCGGGTCTGCTGTATGAAATGATGTATGATAAACTGAAGACCTATATTCCAAGGTTTGCGCCTAACCCCAATGGCATTGTTATTTTAAGGGATGGCAGAAGTTTTGGCGAGGAACAAAAAGCGCTTAATATGACCATTGCTGCCCTGGCAGCGGACGGGCTGTTACAGAAAGAAACGCTGAAGTATGGCGTGGTGGATATCCACAAACAAAGCGCTGTTCCTTTCAGGGTGGCCCTGCAGACTGACAGCTATCAAAAACTGGAAAACCCGGTAGCAGGCACTTTCCGCTGTTTTGATCACAAAGAAGGATTTATTTTCAATACCGGCTTTCCGTTTCAGATTGGTGGTACGGCCAAACCCCTGCACCTGCACATGCAATCCGGCAACCTTATTTTCCGCAACGTGATGGAAGATGTTTTTTGCCAGAGCATGATGGCCTTTTCTGCACCCGACAGGAGTAATTCGCTGCCCGTGGCCATCAAACTGATTGATACCCTGCTGGAACCACTAACCGCTGCGTCCGAAATCGTGGAAGAAGATGAAGAGGAAGTAGCAGAAACCAATGTTGATAACGCATAAAAACCAATCATACCATGAGCGATATAAGTGTTTTGTCCAGTCAGTATGACCAATTGGTTAAAACATCCGATAGTATTAACAGCTCTGCCATCGCCATTAAAAAACAAAGTTTGTTAAAAGAGGCAGGGATAAAACAGCGGCATCCAAAATTAGCGGTAAGCGAGACAGAGATTTCCAATGCACGCAGTGTACTGGTATCTTTTTTTGAAAATGTGTATAGGTTACTGGAAGAAGAGTATAAAGAATCAGATTTTATTCCCATCACAGTGCTGGATGATTACAAGCAACGGTTGGCGGGCGATCCTTATCTGAAAGAAGATTTGGGGGAGCTTGTACAACACCTCAGGGACAACCAGCCGGTCAGTGACAATGACGTCAAAGTTATCGATGTCATTTTATCTATTTTGGACAGTGAGCGAAGCACATTATTCAGAAAATTAAGAACCGCCAGGGGATGATACCATTTTTAAAAGGGATTTTTTATGATCAGTCCAACCGCGTTACAAGAATGCTGCTGGACCTGCAGAACCCGCGCATCAGTAAAGAAATAGACCTACAGTTCCTGCAGAAAACCAACCAGTTGCTGGAAGAACTGCGTGCAGATATTGAGCTGCTCATACATTCCGGTGACTTGGATATTGAAGCGCTGGCCAATTACCATGTTATCCGTTACAATACTTTCCATGAACGCCTGCTGATGATTGAACTGTTCCGTTACCTGGTTATCACCAACTATGGTGAGGCGGAAGCTTATTTCAAGAAAAAAATCAGCCGCATCTACAACGAAATCGCCTGCCTGCAAAAACAACCGATTATTACCACGATTAGTAATTCTGAAAACTACTATTGGGCATTGCCGACCTATGATATTATTGCTGTCCCCGGCGGCGAAGAAAAAACATTGCTGAACCTGCCGGACCTCTACCATGAAATGGGGCACCTTATTTATAATCAGTCCCAGTTTTATCTGAATGGCGATACCGAAACAGCAGTGGCCAGATTTTATCAAGATGAAATACAAAGGGTCGTGGATGAACAGCGCGATTCAAAACTGATTTCTTTTTACCGCGACAAAAAAGCCAGGTGGCTGAATGGCTGGATAATGGAATTTACCTGCGATTTTATTGCGACCTACCTCGTGGGTCCTGCCTATGCATGGACCAACCTGAAGATAACTACCTTAAGCAGCGGTAAGGACCGCGTCTATGCAGATTCACCGAGTCATCCATCAGACGAAGCCAGGATGCGGGCAATTTTCTTTATGTTGCGGCAACTCGGTTATACCACCGAAGTATTACCCATGGAAGCCGACTGGCAATCCTTTTTGAAAACAACCCGCAACCCCATCCCCGCCAACTACCAGTTTGTTTTCCCCCACGGACTCATAGAAACGCTGGGCAAAAATGTGTACCAGGGTTGTGAGTCGGTTGGCTTACGATCCTACCCCGAACAACTGTCAAAATTCAAAACACCGATCTCAAAAATATTAAACGATGCATGGCTAGAACTATTTACCAATCCTGCTAATTATAAAGTTTGGGAAGAGGAGAAAATAAAAGAGATAGCAGGGGATTTGACGGGTAAATAAATGTCTACTGCGTTTTATTTTTTCTCATTCTTTGCATGTATTTTTCTACTTCCCTGTAATGCATGTTAAAGGAGATGACACCTTCATCCAACGCTGTTGCCGGATTCGATTCTCAACACCGAATCGCCGGAGGCTTACAAAGACAATGAACCACACCGCAATGCACTTAGCAAAGTATTTATATCGCATTCCTGGGAACGTGGTCTCCGGCCAGGTGATATTATCGTGTTTTACAGAACGGGTGGTTTTCATAAAAGCGTAGTATCTACCATTGGCATCGTTGAGCAAGTGCATAACAATATCGCCAGCTTTGAGGAACTTGTCTGGATATTCAGGAAAAAAACTTTTTTTACCGCTGCTCAATTAAAAGAATTCTGGGACCAGAACACCCAATCACGGCCGTTTGTGGTCGAATTTTTATACAGCTATTCGTTGGTAAAGAGACCTAATATCGAAAAGCTTATTGAACTGGGTATTATTGCTGATGCCAATTCAGCGCCCCGGGGTTTTACCATGATATCTATAAATCAACTACATTTGATTTTAAACACATCAGAAAGCAATAAAAGTCTTATTGTCGATTAAACCACAGTTCGCAGAGAAAATATTCACCGGGGAGAAAAAATTCGAATTCCGGCGCACCATATTCAGAAACCAGGTGATTAAAAAAGTACTGGTATATGCTTCATCGCCGGTACAAAAAGTCATTGGTGAATTTGAGATAGATGAAATTGTTTGCGAGGATCTTGAAACCTTATGGGACCTGACCGGCGAAGACGGGGTTATCAGCAAGGAATATTTCACCAGTTATTTTACCGGCAAGGAGCAGGGTTATGCGATCAAAATCAAAAACCTCCGGAAGTTTAAGACAGCTAAATGTATTCGCGATGACTATAATGCAGTTCCGCCGCAGTCGTTTGCATATATCTATTAAATGACGTAGCATCACTTTCTTGCCTTTAGGCTGGGTTGTTATTGATTATGCTACAGAGGCGTCCCAGAACTTTGAAAATGGCCCAAGCTGGGGATAAATAGCAGCTTGCTGTGTACAGGTGAAACAATTACCGAAGCTTTCATGATCCTGCAAAAAAACTGCCTCTGCCATACTCATATTGAAGGTGATGTTATTGTTGGATTGATACGTTCCATTGGAAAATTTCAGCACCTCAGCAAGACAAATACATGCTGCAGCCGGTGCAAGAAATGGCAGGATAGCAGTATGACCACCTTCTTCAGATTCATTTTCCCTATCCTTTGCGACCATCTTTACCTCACCGCAAACAGGTGTGAAATTAGTGTCGATAAAATTTTTGAATGTGCAAACCAAACAATTTTCCCGCAGTGGTATATGCCGGCCAACGTGTATGCCCCAGGATTTTGAAGTTGTTGCATGAAAAGAAACAGGTGGATATTGATTTTGGATCGTTGACCAGATATTATTTTCATTTGCAAAACACAAGACTATATCCGGTGTATGCAATCCGGCATGACTGTATTGATAATTGTAATTAGCATAGTCATTTTTATACATTTCTGAAGCTATGCCAAAACCTGCCAGGTATTCATTACAAACGTCAACTTTTTTCCTTTTTTCTTTTGCATCTTCATAGGTAAAAAGCAATGAACTACTTGTATTATGTAGCTTAATTTCATCCGGATCAACAAGTAATAACATGGAGGCAGGATCAAGGTAAGGAAATAATGAAATAAATGAAGAACCAATTGCTCCACATCCAATCAAATGCAGCCGGCCAAGTAAAGGCGCTGAGAAAGGAATATTGTGCTGCATTTCACCGGGTCTATCATACACTTCCGCGTTAAACAGGCAATACCATTTGCAGAAAGGTGATTCTTTGATCCCATTTAAAAAACGGAACATTGCAGCATTGCCCAGGCATGCTGCAAAGCAAGCCCCCAGTACATCGGGTCCATTGCGCGTAATGCTTAGAGTTGCTGCTTTGTTAAATCCGCATGCACTTTGCCATCCCGCTCCATTGATGGTGATATAATTTCCTGTTTTAGCTTCTAACTTTTCACCAATATATAAGTCAAGACTTGAATTTATTTGTTCTTCACTATTAATGGTAAAGGCACAATAGGGGTCAATAGTTTTAGCTTTCGTTATAATAAATGATGAAAAGTTTTCTTTTGAATTTTCCAGCAGGCAACCAGCATCATTAACCACCAGGTTTATGGACCTGCACCACTTTGCCAGCATAATGATACTGAAATAGGTGAGGAGCTGCACCCGGTGTTCATTCAGGTCCTGCGTTACATAAACGCACACCGTGGCAGTTTTATATTCACCAGTCACCTGCTTGCAGCCATCAGTTCGTTTATCTCTTTCCCTGTACCATTCATTACTATTGTCTTGCATCTTTTAAAATTATTTGGGTTTCAGGTAAATTAATGCCGGTAAAATGCTTGCTTATATACCGATCGCTCAGCCGGTCAAAATTGCTGTTGTGGTAACGATGTATTCCACACCGCTTAAAGGGAAACATTCCATCGTTCCCATAAGTTGGTACAACCAATGACAAAAGCCCTTCACTGCGAAAGGCGGTTTCCCGGTCGTCAATGCCTGAGTGGTCAACCCATATACCAGGGTGGGAGTGAACCTGCGCGATATAAACAAGTTCATTGTCACAAATAAACTCTGCAAACAAACCATTTGAATAATGATCTGTCAGGAAACCATAACGTGAGGCCGTAACTGCCGGGGCAAATGCAGCGCTTATAATAAATTCGTCGCGTCTCACTTTTCCGGCCCAATAAACAACCCCTTCTGCTTTGTGCGTTAACTTCCCGTACTCCTGCAAGATCTTAACTGTAAAATTAATAACAGCTTTATCTACTTTATATACAAAGTTTTCTTTTGGGGAGTGGCGAAGTATTTTTTTTCGCCGGGGCCTAATCCATCCTTTTTTCATAAAGACTTTTGTCAGCAATTCTTGTATAGATAGCATCGAGAATACTTTTTAGGTTTATCAGGCCGTTGGCTATTTGCCGCCAGCCTGCCATTTGCCATTCATTGTGCAGACCACGGTATCCTGCATATGCTTTCCGGTTGCAGGGATGGCAAATCAAGCCTTCCGGATGAAAAAAACTATCTTGTTTACATTTTGGAATGCAAGTCTTATCTCCCCTGGCGCCTGTCACCGGATGAATAAATTCTATCAACAGCGGTTTTTCGGGGTAATCATCATATGTAAACTCCATTTGATAGATTTCAGCATCAACATGGGAGCAGAGCCGTACATTAAAAATTTGATTACTTTTCAAGGGTTCTGTAATTTGCCAGCCGTATGGCTGCCCATACTCTTTTGCCTCAGCGATTTCCTGTTCGATCGTTAGTTGTGAAACAACCGTGTTCATATTGCAGCTCCTTTTCCAATATCAGTCAATACCAATACTGCATGATCTGTCAGGTGGGCGTCTTCAAGCGTCAGGTGAACATCCAAAGCGATATCCTGACCCTTCACTTTCAATTTATAATTGCCATCAGGTTCAAAACCAAACCTGGCCACTGTCTTATTGATTAGTTCCTGAATGGTGGTTGTTCTAACAAATGCGGCGTTTTCCCATTTACCTTTGACCGTTTCAATCGTCAAAATAATGGTATCCGGATGTTTGGGTTTAGCAATAAAGGCTTCAAGGCCCGGCCTGGCCAAATTCACCCTGGTTGTATCAAGTATGAGCTCGTTTTCCCAAGGGGCTTCAATAACCAGGAATAATGGGTGTTCATCCGCTACCTGGCCGAGCTCCTTTAACTGCTTACCGGTGATGTATTCATCACCCCAATCGAATTTTTTGCCATTAATGGTTAGCTGCAATACCGGTGTAAAATTTTCTTGTTTCATCTTTTTGTGATTTTTAGGTTAATACTAATGCTCAATAATTAAAGTGAAAACTGTGACAGGATTGGTATCCCATCGCTGTCCTCTACATATTAAAGGCAGGACTGTGACAAAATATTTTGTCACAGTTTTTTATTTACCTTGTAGGTACTAACCCCCATCCATGACATCGCAGGAAATTTCTGAATTGGCGAGCTTTAGTGACCAGGAGCTGATAGAGCTGATGGCTTTAAAAGATGACCTGGCCACGGCGCAACATGCATTTCATGCCTTTTACCATCGTTTTGAGAAAATTGTACGTAGTTCTGTAAGTACCATCTGTGCCAGCTTTGATAACCGGGACGAGATGATAAAAATTATTTTTAATAATACTTTTTTCAATGCCTACCGTTCAGCGCATACTTTCAGTTTTGATAAAAACATGTCTACGGCAGAGGTAAGGAACTGCATTATTGCATGGTTGTTTACTATAGAAAAAAATGAATTGAAAGGCCTTTTTAAAACTGATACACCTGAGGATAAGGAGCGTGAATATGCTGCGTATGGCAGGATGCTACAAAGTGCTGCTGTTAAAGCCGGTCCGGAAACCTATAATGAAAAGAGCTTCAGGCAGGCGTTAAACCAGATCCCCAAAGAACGGGACAGGGAGATATTTTATACTTATTGGCTTTATTACAACCCAACAACAAGCGGACAGGCCCAGAAGTTACCACCGGATATAGCAAAAGGATTATCGGAGAAATTTAATACGACGCCAGCTAATATCCGGCAAATCATTGTCCGCACAAAAAAAATTGTCTTTGCGTTTATGAAGGAAAATTACAAAAAGGTTACACCATGATGCTACCAGATTTTAATATGGATGATGATAATGCAGCTATGAGTAACGAAATTTACCTGCATCTTAAAAAGCTGGGCTTGGCGTTTCCTGATAATAAGGAAGAGTTTGATCAGTTCATTGCTACCATTAGCAGCTCCATGCAGGTATCAACTGATCTCCCCTTACCTGATGATATTCTAAGGAACGGAATACTTACACTTGGTGGAAGCCTTAATGAATCTACCGATTTCGAGATCCAGGAAAATTTAGCCCAGGCAGCAAGAGAAGGTGGAGAAATTCCGGAAGAAATACTCAAACAAATGGAGGCAGACCGAAAGAAAAGCGAAGAAGAACAACCTAACGATGATTAGTACCTTTGAATACCGGCAAATGGAATTGCAGCAACTGGCGGATTCGATATCGCTGGAGTATTCTTCTTCAAGTGCGTTTAATCCTGAAAGTGTAGCAAAACAACTCAAGATTACCTGGTCTTATGGACATTACGGCAATTGCTTCGATGGTTTACTGCAACACAAGTACGGACGCTTTCATATTTTTTTAAACCTTGACCGGCAAGAAAATAAAACAGGCGCACGTATGCGCTATACCTTCTGCCATGAGCTCGCCCATTATTTTATAGACGAGCACCGCAACGCATTAAAAAATGGGCAGGTAGTTGCCCATGCTTCCTTTAACAGGCTGGCAGCCCACAATATTGCCGAACGCGAAGCTGATTTTTTTGCTTCATGTTTGCTAATGCCTTCAAAAAGATTCCGTAGTTTTTGCAACCGGCGCCCGATATGCTCGAAGTTAATTGAGGATTTAGCAAAAGAGTTTGGTGCCAGCCTCTCTGCAGTTATTTTCAGGTATTTTCATCTTTCACTTTCTCCGATCCTAATTGTATTGGCAAAGGAAGGTAAAGTTGTGTGGAGGCTTTATTCAAATGATTTTAAATACCGGGGCGTACCTGCAAAAGACGCACCTGTTCCGGTTAATACTGCCGTCCATGAATTCTTTAGTTCAGGAAAGGAATATCAATCAGAAGAGATTGTTTTTGCAGATGACTGGTTTACTGACGAACGAAGAGTAAAGGATGAACAGTTTATTGAAAAATGTTATTATTTGCCTGGCAAAAAAGTTATGAGTGTGATTTGGAAAAAAGGAAAAGAGATAAATCAATGAACGTTCTTACGGCAAAGAAATATTCGGAATTGTATAACCGCGCTGTGCGGAAAGCAAAATTGGAAGCAAAAGGAAAGTTGGCGCCACAAGGCCGGCATAGTCATTTTGATTATTGGAGATTGTTGGCTGAACGTCAAGCGTATTTGCATTACCAGGGGACAAGTTGCAAAAATAAAATTGATTTAATTAAAATTGCCGGCATGGCATATTCATGGATGCCGACCATGTTGGACCTCTACTTTGACGACGACTATGATTTTGATATTCTTATTAAACTTATTCGTAAATGCTGTAAAAAATCAATTGATTGGGATGAACAAATGCAGTTAATGACAGCGTTATCGTTGATGGTAAATCATTCTATAGTCGGCGCCTCCAAAGTGCTTCATATCATAGCTCCCGATTTTATTCCTTTCACTGATTCAAGGGTATTGAAAGGATGGAACTTATTTTTTCAAAAAGAAATTAAGGATGGCATAATTCGGCAACTTCCTAATAACTGGTCTTTCAATAACGAAAATGTTTTATTTGATAAGGTAAATACATTTACGATGTACTGTGATTCATTACAGCAGTGGAGCAAAAATTTGAATGGCCGCAAAAGTGTCCGGGACATAGAAGTATTGTTTTATTTTATTGGTGGTAAGACCAGGATAGATTAAATGATTGATTGATACCAGAAAAATAAAATTGAATGCCTTATTAGAAAGACGTAGTATGCCGACGATAATGGCTTAGCTTATTGTTTTAATCATAGTCATCTTCTGCGACATATCTCTTTTTAATTTCCTTAAATTTCGCTACTCCAACAGCGGCATGAACCATACATTTTTGCAAAAATTCGACATACCCGTCCTCCTCTAATATTGTTGCAGGGATATTTGATGATTGCTGCTGTTCTGCTGACAAGTAATTTATATAGGGAAGGTTTGGGATTTCGTCGGGTCTAAGCGACTGTGCGTAAGTTGTAAAGCTCATGAGCATACATCCAAAACCAAAATACTGTTCATATAATTGGTTAAATAAAATTTCATCAGCATCGTTACATAAACGAACCCACTTGGGCTTAAGTGGTTCTGTATATGTCATAATTAAATCCAACTTTTCTGTTACTTCCGGGGAAAAATATGCGTAGTACCAACTCCTGAAAAATTTATTTTGAAATTCTTCCCACGTAAGCAATTCAATATTTGAATATGCTGCAGCCTCAAAGGAACCGGACTGGAATTTACTTTTTGAAACGATATAACCGACATTACAACCCAAATCAATTACGACAGTTCTAAAAGCGTGAACGACTGTTTTGGGTACCCGCTTATTCCAATATTTGCACTCGCAGGCGATAGAATATTTGCGGTTATTAATTGATTCCACTGCATAAACATCGAGCTCCACAGATTCCCTTACCGTTGAAACAGGCTTTTCAACAACCACATCAAAATTGCATTGCGCTAATATTTCTGCAACCTTTGTTTGTAATTCCTTCCAGGTTTGTGGATTGGCTTTGGTAATCATTTAAAATTTGATAATAGTAAAACTAAGTGTAATCAGGGTTTTTTAAATAAAGCGCTATTATTTTATTAG
>Ga0075026_100000017_pt1 | contig 48042 bp, 54 predicted proteins | sample Str012_2_FD_71392 | JGI IMG/M metagenome (GOLD analysis project Ga0075026, IMG submission 71392) | Freshwater sediment microbial communities in response to fracking from Pennsylvania, USA - Straight Creek_MetaG_SC_2012 | ecosystem: Environmental > Aquatic > Freshwater > Creek > Sediment... | reverse complement strand
CAACGGCGATCTGGGATTTCATGACATAGCTCCTGAATTGATTGGACCCTTGCGGGGCGGCGGCGAGTATTACCCGCCGGGAGCGGCGATGTCGTGACATGCGCTTAATCATGACGGCCCTTGAAGGTTACGGGGCCGTCATGATTAAGCGCATGTCACGACATCGCCGCTCCCGGCGGGTAATACTCGCCGCCGCCCCGCAAGGGTCCAATCAATTCAGGAGCTATGTCATGAAATCCCAGATCGCCGTTGTCGCAGCCGCCGTTGCTGCCCTGTCCGCTGCCCCCATGTTCGCGCTCGCTGCCGATGCCGCGGCGCCTGCTGCCACCCCTCCGGCCGCTGCCAAGCCGGCCCCGGAAGCCGATGCCAAGATGACCGGACATAAGGGCCATAAGCATCACCACCATGCCCATGCCAAGGGCAGTGATGCCGCCAGCACGCCGCCGAGCAGCGGTACCGCGAAGTAAACGTCGCGACAGACTGGTTTGGAACCGGGCGCCACGGGGCGCCCGGTTTTTTTGGCGCTGCGGACCGCGACTCCTGAACCCGCGCTGAACTGTGCCGCGCGTGGCAATATGTTTTTCAACATGTGCTGAGCGCCGGCAATTTGCGGCACTATAGCTGCGTCGGGCAACGCAAGTTGTTGCCAAGCGAGGGTACCTGGATGTCACCTGGAAAAACGGTTCTGGCGCTCCAGCCGGCGCGGACCCTGTGGCCGACTCTGCTGCTGCTGTGCGGCGCGCTGCTGTACGCCGCCATGGCGACGGCCGACCTCAGCGATGAGGTGGATCCGTCGGGACGCGTGGCACGCGTCAATCTGCTCGACGGGCATGGCTCCCTGCAGCTCGCGGGCACCGACAGCTGGGTCGATGACTTGGTGAATCGCCCGCTCACCGGCGGCGACAAGCTGTGGATCGAACCGGGCGCGCGTGCCGAAGTGCATGTCGGCTCCGCGGTGCTGCGCCTGGGCGCCAGCACGGCGCTGCAATTCGTGAGCGTCGATGATCGCACCGTGCGCCTGCGCCTCACTGCCGGGTCGATGAGTGTGCGGCTGCGCCAGCTCGACAACGATGAAGTGTTCAACGTGGAAACGCCGGCCGGCGATGTGGAACTGCTGGATGCCGGCGGCTATCGCTTCGACGTTGCCGATCGCGATGAGCGCGCGCGCGTCGCGGTATGGAGCGGTCGGGCCCGCGCCCAGGGTGCGGGCCGCGCCCAGCTGCTGCAATCGGACGAAAGCGCCGAAATGTTTGGCGGCGATCAGCCCGGCATGGAAATGGCTTCGGCCGGCAGCACCGACAGCCTCGACCTGTGGGCCGAGAGCCGCGATCGCCGCGAAGATGAGTCGCGCTCGGCGCAATATGTGTCGCGCGATGTCGTGGGCTACGAGGAACTCGACGGCTACGGCGATTGGGTCGTAGACCCGATATACGGTTCAGTATGGGTGCCGCAGCACGTCGCCAGTGACTGGGCGCCATTCCGCTTCGGTTACTGGAGCTGGATCGGTCCCTGGGGCTGGACCTGGATCGACGACGCGCCCTGGGGTTTTGCGCCCTGTCACTACGGACGCTGGGTGCACCGGCGCGAGGGTTGGGGTTGGGCGCCCGGACCCGTGCGCGGACTCCGGCCGGTCTTTGCTCCGGCGCTCGTTGCCTGGGTCGGAGGCCGCCCCGACCGCTATGCTGACTCCCGCCAGGCGCCACGGGTAGGCTGGGTGCCGTTGGGCTACAACGAAGTGTACCGACCGCCATATCACGCCAGCCCTAACTACCTGCAAAATGCCAACGCGAGCAACACGCATCTGGATCGCGGCGCGCTCGCACATGCGCTGGATCATGAGCGTGATGAGGATATGCACGATGGCCAGCGAGGGCCGCATCGCTATGCGCATCAGGACGTGCCGGGCGCCGTGACCACGGTCTCGCGCGACACCTTTGTGTCGGCGCGCCCCGTTGGCCGCAACCGGCTCAAAGTCGATGTTGATGAACTGCACAATGCCCCGGTACACAGCGGCGCCATCGACATCAGGCCTGATGTGCACAGCTATGGGCGTGATGCGCCCCGTGATCGCCCCGTGTCGCGGCCTGATCGCGCGATTTTCGACCGCCCGGTCGTATCTGCCGGTCCGGGCACGAACGCTCATCAGGCGCCGGTGCGCTCCGGAATGCCGGTGCAGCAGCGCCGGCTTGAAGTGTCGAAGCCGCCCGAACGCCCGATCGAGCGCGCGCCGCAGAATCCGCCACCCCGGCGCGAGCCGGGGCATGAGTATCGCGACTCTCGGCCGCCGAGCTACGCACCACCGCCACGCCCGGTGATGGTCAATCCGCCGCCGCCGCCAGCGGCGCCGCCGAAACCCGCGCCCGTTGCGCACACCGAGCACACCGAGCACGCCGAGCGCGCCGAGCGCGCCGAGCGCGCCGAGCGAGTCGATCACAACGATCGCTCGCACGATCAGATTCGCAACTGAGCCGCGGCTTAAGCGGGCGGACTGGTCGCCGCGCGCCAGGCGTCACGCTCGATCGCGTAGATCACGTTGCTGCGGGCAGCTTCACCGTAGTAAGCGATGGCGGCCTTGCCGGTGTACACGGCGCCGAGGCGCTCCATCGCAATACGCGAGCGCCGGTTGTGCTCGCCGACGTGAAAGATCACGCGCTGCAGGCGTGCGAAGGCATGATCCAGCATCAGCGTCTTCATGGCGCGGTTGTAGCCACCGCCCCAGCAGCGCCGAGCGAGAAAGGTATAGCCAATGGCGACGCTGCTGGCCGACTCGTCCAGCTCGTAGTACCTTGAACTGCCGATCACTTCGTGCGAGCGCGCATCGCTGACCAGGAACGCACCGGCTGACGCCATGGCGCCCTGGAAGAAAGTCCGGAAGACATCCTCGCGATAGCGATCCGGGTTCGGGTGCTGCTCCCAGATCAGCGGGTCGCTGGCCACCGCGTAGAGCGCCGTGAAATCGCCGGCGCGCAGCGGACTCAGGCGCAGGTGTCCGTCCTCCAGCACCGGTTGCAGGTTCAGGGCCATCTCGCGCGCCGCCAGGCTCAAGGCTTGGCCGCCGCCTCGTACAGTGGCAATACCCTCGGCAATAGCGCCTGCAGGTCGGCCTGGCGCGTGCTGCTGGATGGGTGCGTGCTCAGGAATGCCGGTGTACTGCCGCCGCCGGCCTGCGCCATCTTCTGCCACAGCGTCAGCGCGGCGTGCGGGTCGTAGCCGGCGCGCGCCATCAGCTCCAGACCGATGCGATCCGCCTCCGATTCCTGTACGCGGCTGCGCGGCAGGCCAAAGGTGACCTGAGTGACCATGCCGGCCAGTTGCACGCCGGAATCGCCGATACCGGTCAGCGCGCCCAGGGCTCCGAGGCCCAGCTGTTCGGCGTAGGCGCGCGATACGGCTTCGCGACTGTGCTCGCGCAGCGCATGGGCCATTTCGTGGCCGACAACCGTGGCGAGTTCGGCGTCGCTGAGTTTCAGTTTGTCGATCAGGCCCGAGTACACCATGATCTTGCCGCCCGGCATGCAGTAGGCATTGAGCTCAGGCGTGGTCTGCACATTGACATCCCAGGCCCAGCCGGCGGCATCGGGGCGAAACACCGGGGTCTGCCTGATCAGGCGCTCGGCGATCGCACGTACGCGCCGTGACTGCGCGCCATCGCTGTTGAGCTGGCCCTGGTCGCGTGCCTTGCCCAGCTCATCGGCATAGGACTTTGCCGCACCCTGCTCGACGTCGGCTTCCGACACCAGCATCACCTGCTTGCGATCAACGCCGACGGCGCCCGGCGCGGTGGTCAGCACCGACTGACAGCCTGCCAGCAGCAGCGCTGCTGAGGCCAGGGTAAAGATGAGGTATTTCATGGCGCCCATCATAGCTGCTGCATGACGCGAGTTTCATCCCGCGACCCAGAATGTGCCCTATGATCCGCAGCTGTCCGGGCAGCTGCCACGCCGTCCGGGCGTTAACCAACTGAGGAGCAGGGTATGAACGTGTCTCGCAATATTCTCGGACTGGCCGCCGGCATGCTGGCGGCGCTGGTAGTACAGGCTCAGGCGCCGGCCGGTGCGCCGGCCGGTAGCACCGGCCAATGCAAAGACGGCAGCTATTATTCCGGCGCTACCAAGCAGGGTGCCTGTCGCGGTCACAAGGGTGTCAAGGATTGGTACGGCGCGAGCAGCGCAGCGGCGGCGGCCACAACGGCAGCGGCTGCCATGCCGGCGGCGACGAGCAAATCCGCAAAGAAGGCCGCGGCGGCCGCAGCGCCGGCTGCCATGGCCGCAGGTCCGGCGCCCAGCGGCGCGACCGGTCAGTGCAATGACGGCAGCTACTATTCCGGCGCGACCAAGCAGGGCGCCTGCCGCGGTCACAAGGGTGTGAAGGATTGGTATGGCGCAGCGCCAGCCGCCGCTGCCGCGCCTGCGCCCGCCGCGCCTGCTGCACCGGCACCGCGTGCACTTGCTCCGGCGGTTGCTGCAGCGCCTGCCGCCCCCGCCGCTGCCCCAGTCGCCGCGGCTCCAGGTGGTGGACCGGGCCTGGTCTGGGTCAACACCAAGTCCAAGGTGTACCACTGCCAGAGTGACAGCATGTACGGGCGGACCAAGGAAGGCGCGTACATGTCGGAAGCGGCCGCCACGTCGGCGGGCGATCGTCCCGCGCGCGGCAAGGCCTGCCACTAAGTTACGAAGTCGTAGTCCGACATCTGTGCCGAGCCCCGCCAGCGCTGGAATCAGCCGGTGCTGGCGGGTGCCGACCAGGCAATGCGTGTGGCGGCGAATTCGGGCAGCGCCTCGCAGCGCGCCACCTGTGCCCGCAGCGCCGGATAGCTTTTACTGTCAGCCGGCGGCGCGACGGCGCCATCCAGAAAGGTGACGGCGCAGGCCACGGTGATGTCAGCCTGCGTCAGGCGCTGGCCAAGCAGCCACGGACTTTTTTGCTGGGCGCAGTAGTGCTGCAGCTCGCTGAGCGCGCCGCCAACCTGCGTGCGCAGTCGGGTGAGCCACGGTTCGTGCACTTTTTCCGCGGGACGGAACACCCGCTCGTACACCTGCAGCGCGCCCTTCTCGGCCGCACCGGTGGCGATGGCCATCAGCCGCAGCGCCGTGCGCCGCGCTGCGCCCGCCGCCGGCAGCAGTGCGCGTTCAGCTCCGGCCAGTTCATCCAGATAATCGAGTATCGCCGCGGACTCGAGCAGTGCTTCACCACTGTCGAGGACGAGCGTGGGTACGCGACCCAGAGGGTTGTAGCCGCGGATGCGTTCGAAGTCGCGGCCCACCGACCAGTCGCGGTGCTCGAAGTGCAGGCCGAGCAGGCGCATGCTGACGGCCACGCGGCGCACGAAGGGCGAGTCGAACATGCCGATCAGGATAGTCATGGATCTATTATGGCAGAGCGCCGCGCTTGCGTGCGCGGCGCGGCCGATTGCATGATGGGCCGTGGACAGCCTGATCAGCACCGAAGCGCTTGCCGCCGAACTGGGCGCGGCCGATCTCGTGGTCTGCGACGCGACGCTGTTTCCGCCCGGCGATCCGCGCGTAGCGCCGGCATTACATGCCGCGGCGCGGATTCCTGGTGCGCGCCTTTTCGATCTCAATGCGATCGCCGACACCGACAGCGGCCTGCCGCACATGGTGCCCGCAGTCAGTCACTTCGAGCGCATGGTGACCGAACTCGGCATCGGTAACGCCAGCAGGGTGGTGTGTTACGACCAGCTGGGACTGTTTTCGGCCGCGCGCGCCTGGTGGCTGCTGCGGCTGTTCGGGCATGCACAGGTCGCCGTACTGGATGGCGGCTTGCCGAAGTGGCGGCGCGAGGGCCGGACGGTCGAGTCGGGTGAGCCAGCGGCGCCACGCCGCGCCACGCCGCCCTACCGGGCCGCACTTTGCGCCCGGCGTCTGCGCGGGATCGGCGACATGCTCGACAATCTCGTCACGCAACGCGAGCTGGCACTCGATGCACGCTCAGCCGAGCGTTTTCACGCACGCGTGCCGGAGCCGCGTGCCGGCCTGAGGGCGGGCCACATGCCTGGTGCCCACAACATTCCCCATGCCGAGCTGCTGAGCTCCGAGCAGACGCTGCTGGCGCCCGCGGCGCTGCGTGAGCGCTTCGCGCGCGCCGGGGTTACGCCCGCCACTGCGGTGGTGACCAGTTGCGGGTCGGGGATCACGGCCGCGGTGCTCACGCTGGGTCTGGTGGTGGCCGGACTTCCTGAAGGCGCGCTCTACGATGGTTCATGGACCGAGTGGGGCGGGCGCAGCGATACGCCCATCGTGACTGCGTAACTGGAGGACATCACTGCATGATCATACTTCATGACTACCTCGATTCAGGCAACGGCTACAAGGCCAGGTTGCTGCTTGCGCAGCTGGCGATTCCCTATAGCTACGTTGAGCACGACATCATGAAGGGCGAGACGCGCACGGCGCAGTTCCTGGCGAAGAATCCGAACGGCAACATACCGGTGCTGGAACTGGAAGATGGCCGCTGTCTGCCGGAGTCCGACGCCATACTATGGTATCTGGCCGAAGGCAGCGCGCTGCTGCCGGCGGCGCGCTTCGAGCGCGCGCAGGTATTGCGCTGGTTGTGCTTCGAGCAGTACAGCCACGAACCCTACGTGGCCACGCCGCGTTTCATCGTGCGCCACCTGCCGGCCGACAGTCCGCGCCGCGGCGAGCTGCCGCAGCGCCTGGCGCGCGGCCGCGCCGCGCTGCAGGTGATGGAAGGCCACCTCGCCACGCATGAGTATTTCGTGGCCGAGCATTACAGCGTTGCCGACATCGCGCTCTATGCCTACACGCACGTAGCGCCCGACGGCGGGCTCGAACTCGAGTCGTACCCGAGGGTGCGCGCCTGGCTGTCACGGGTGGCGGCCCAGCCCGGCCACGTACGGCTGCTCGAGCGCCCGGTCGCCGGGCCTTGAGCCGGCGATCGGACCTCAGAAATTGAACGGTCCCTCGCAGATGCTCTGGGCCAGCGGCCGCCGCTCATTGGGCTGTTCGCGTACGCGCAGGTGCTCCGGCAACTCGGCAGTGGCACCCGGCTTGCCGAGTACCACCATCGCCTCGACGGCGTAGTGCGCGGGAACACGCAGCACGCGCCGGGCCGCCTCATAGTCAAAGCCCTGGACGGCGTGCGCGACGATGTCGCTGAGCGTCGCCTGCAGCGCCAGGTTCTGCCAGGCGGCGCCGCTGTCGAATGAATGCGTGACGCAGGGACGCTGGTCATCGAACTGCAGGCGCGAAATGATCACTACCAGTGCTCCGGCGCGCTCGGCCCAGAGACGGTTGCTGGGCACCAACAGCCCGAGAAAGGCCGGCCAGAAATCGCTGTCGCGACGCGCGTACAGGAAGCGCCACGGCTGGAAGTTCATCGACGACGGCGCCCAGCGCGCCGCTTCGAACAGCGCCAGCAGTTCCGCTTCACTTAAGCCCGCACCGGTCATGGCGCGCGCCGACCAGCGGTCCAGGAACAGCGGGTTGACCGGATGCGCGCTGTGCCGCTGGCTGCTGCCTTTGATCATCTGCAATGTCCTTGTCGGCCCCGGCCCGGGCGGGTAACCTGCACTTCGCCGTTGCACAATTCTAATCATAAATTGCCAGGAGTAACTGCATCATGTCCGTAGCCAGAGTGACTGAACTGACTTCCTCGTCGAAGAAGAGTTTTGACGATGCCATCGCCACCGGTCTCAAGCGCGCCACCAAGACGCTCAAGAATGTCGCCTCGGCGTGGATCGCGAGCCAGGAAGTGGTGCTCGAGAAGGACAAGGTGGTCGAATATCGCGTGCGCATGAAGGTGACCTTCGTGCTCGCGAAATAGTCACCACGCTCCGCGCCGGCAGTCGCCAGGGCCGAGATGGCGGGGCGGACTGCAGTTTGCTGATTTTGAGGTTGTAACCGGGCGACCCGCTCCGGATAATCCGCGCGCTTTTTCTCAGCATTGCGGAGCAATCATGATCTCCAGTAGACCGTTCATCGCCGGCGTCGCCCTGACGCTGGCCGCCGGGGTTTCACAGGCCGATACCACACCCGCGACCCCGGCGGGTTGGAAGGGCAAGGGCGAAGCCGGCATCGTGTTCGCGCGCGGCAATACCGACGCCGACACCATTAATCTCAAGCTTGCCATGAGCGATGAGGTGGATCGCTGGAAGCACTCGCTGGATATGGCGGCATTGCGCGCCACGAGCGCCGGCGTCAAGAGCGCCGATCGCTACATGGCCGGCTGGCAGTCGGACTACCGAACGAGCGCGCGCACCTTTGCGTTTGGCGCCCTGCGTTACGAGAACGACAAGTTCAGTGCTTTCGACTACCAGGCCAGCGCCAGCACGGGTGTGGGCTACAAATTCTACGATACCGACACGATCAAGCTCTCGGGCCAGGCCGGCGTGGGTTACCGGCGCCTCAAAAACAGCGTGACCGGCGACGCCACGGGTGATGCGGTGTTCGTCGCCGGCATGGACTACGAAAACAATCTGACCGCCAGCACCAAAGTGCTGGACAAGTTTCACGCCGAGTCAGGCGCGAAGAATACGCTGCTGGCGAACTACCTGGGCATCGAAGTCAAGATGAGCGATGCGCTGGCGCTCGCGGTCGGCTTTGACGTGCGCGACAACACCAAGGTGCCGCCGGGAGTCAAGAAGCTCGACACCGTGAGCACCGTCAACCTGGTGTACGCGTTCTGAGCCGTGGCAGCGCGTGAAGAAACAGGGCCCGCGCAGTGCGGCGCGGGCCCCGTTGACAGCGAGCCGGCAGCGCCGGCAGCCCATGTCAGTCGCTGATCAGCACCGCGAGGTGCTGGGCGGTAAACACGTCGCCGGTGGCGTCATAGGCGCCATCGGCCGCCAGGGCGAGCGCCGTGGTCGAGGCCTGCATGTCCGTCGCCAGTGCGCTGATGAAATCCCCAAAGCTCGAGTAGTTGTCGATGGCGCGGCTGTGCACGTGCCCGATCGCATACCAACTGTTGGCCGCCGCCGTCGGTGCCACGATCTGCGGTGAAGCGGCCAGCGACAGCAAGTTGATGCGTCCCGGACCGACCTGCAGGAAATGCAATGCGCCGACGCCGCCGAGGTCCAGGTTGAGCGCGCTGGACGCCATAGTAAGGCCGGGGAACGCGCCGCTGGAGCCGCCATGTGACCAGTTCAGCACCAGCTCATCGCTGACACCGGCGTAGCTCACGACACTGAGGGCGCGGAAATCGGTACTGGTGGCAGTGCCGAAGGGCACCGCGAAGCCGAATACGCGGGCCGGCCCGCCGCTCGACAGTCCCGTCAACGACAGCGTGCCGGTGTCGATCGCATACGTAGCGGGGTTGGCGTCGCTCGCCGCACTCGCGCCGGTGCCCGAGAAGTCAAAGTTGGCGGGATTGCGGCCGTTGATCGCCTGCAGGTTGAGCACCAGCGGATTGCCGACAGCGCCCGCGACCAGTCCCCACATCGGCGTGATCTCGAGGCGCACGCGCCCGGCGCTGGCGTCCAGAGTCGCGGTGGCGGTGGCATTGTCGATGGTCGCGGTGCCGGCCGCGACAATGCGCTGGCCTACGGAGATATCGCCGATGCCAAAGGTCCCGGTCTGGCCTTCCTCGGTGACATGCGTACCATCGGCGATCGTCACGGTAACCACACCGCGCAGGTACTCGAAGCTGCCATCGCGGCGATCAAGCGTTGCGCCGCGCACCGTCAGCGTGTTGCCGCTGCGCGCCATCACGTCACCGTGCACCAGGTCGCTAAGGGCGCTGGCAACGCTGCTGCCGACCAGTACGCGCGTGGCGGTGAAGCTGTAGTCGCTGGTCTGCAGCGTACCGAAGGCCGCGGTGATCGTGCCGGGAGCCAGCGTGGCCATCTGTGTCAGGCCGGCGCCGCCACTGTAGGCTACGCCATCGATCTCGAAGCTGGTGCGGTCAGTGGTATGCACCGTGACCTGGCCGACGTCGACATCGTTCAGATGAAAGGGGTGCACGTTGACCGTGTAGCTGGAAGCGGCGGTGTCGGTGGCCACCAGCGCGCCGCGCACGCGAATGTTCAGATCGGCAGGCGGTACCACGCTGGCCTGGATCATCGGCGCGACCTGGACCGTGGCGGTCGACAGATTCACCACGTTCGATGCCGCCAGGTTGAAGTCGAAGGCGAGGCGCGCGGTGCGGGCGCGGGTGATCACCAAGTGATTGCGATTGTCGAGCTGCACATTCAGGGCCAGCTGGCCAGTGATCGGGTTGCCCTGGGAGTCGACCGGCGTGAGCGCAACGCTGCCGCCGTTGCCGTCATCGGCCAGGATGCTGGCATTGCTGTAGTCCAGGGTCAGGGTTGCGGCGACGTAGTCGCCAGAGGGAATCTGCCCGGCACTGATCAGTTCTGAGAGCGACACGAGCTGCTCAAAATCGACACGGGTCGTGGCCGGCACGGTCTCGACCTCGGCGCCGCTGGCCTTGCGCAGCCGCAGCGATACGACATCGACGGTGTAGCTCTGGAAATCGCCGGCCGCGTCCTGCAGGGTGATCAGCGCGGCTCCGCAATCGCCGCAGCCGCCCACGCCACCGTTGCCGGCCATATCGGCGCTGCCGCCACCGCAGGCCGCCAGCACAGTTGCACAGGCGAGCGCGAACAGTGTGTGGCGCAGGCTCAGGAGCTGCTGGCTCCAGCCGGCGGGCGTAGTTGACTTAATACTGGCAGTGTCGGTCGTCATGTGGCTCTCCATCGGGTTGGATGCAGTGTGGGAGACAGTTCCTGCCTGCCACAACGTCGCCGGGGGAGAGGGGTTGACCGATGCTGGTGTCTGGTGCCAGCGACTGCGGCGCTTACCGATTATGTAATCAGGGCGAGCAGCGCGATGCCGGCGGCGATGCGGTACCAGGCGAACACCGTGAAGCGGTGACTCTGTATATAGCGCAGCAGCCACTTGACCGCGATGAAGGCGACCAGGCCGGAAACCAGAAACGCGACCGTAAACGAGCTCCAGTCCTCGGCCGGCGCGTCGGCGTGCCGCGTCTGCAGCAACTCGTAGGCGCTGGCGGCAAACATCGTGGGGATGCCGACCAGGAAGGCGAACTCCGTGGCGGCGGCGCGCGAGGTCAGACCGGCCAGCATAGCCGCGAAGATTGTCGCCGCCGAGCGTGACGTGCCGGGGAAGACGGCCGCGAGTATCTGACAGGCACCCACCCAGAAGGCGACCGACCAGGTCACTTCAGTACTGACCGGGCGCCCGGAGACCAGCCATTCAATCAGCAGGATCAGCAGTCCGCCGACGATCAGTGCGCCGGCCACCGGCGCCACGGTTTCCGGCAGGCTGGCACCGAGTTTCTTGGCGAGGAGACCGCCTGCCGCGGTGACCAGAAATGCCAGCAGGAGCTTGGCGGCATAGTCGCGCTGCGCGGGCTCACCCAGGCCGGTGGCCAGCTGGCGGATACGCGGCCAGAAGACCAGCACCGCGGCGAGTATCGCTCCCGCCTGGATGGCGACATTGAACAGTTCAGAGCGCGAACCCAGCCAGTGCTCCGCGATCAGCAGGTGGCCGGTACTTGAAATGGGCAGGAACTCGGTGACGCCCTCGATGATTCCGAGTACCACCGCCTGTAGGAAATCTTGCACGCCGGCTCCTTGCGATCAACGATGCCGCCGGCATCTTAGCCCGCCGCGTCAGCTCGGCACGGTTCCTGACGAGCACTTAAGGCGGGGCCGGACTCGCCGCGCATATTGCAATACTGATATGTCCGCTGCATTGCGCAATTGGTGTGCGCCGCATTATTCTAGCGTTTGTGGTATCCATCGGGGCCGGAGAGTCAAGATGGCGCGAATGCAGAAAACAGATCTGACCACAGTGAAGAAAGTGCTGACCAGTTTTGCACTGGGTCGATCCCAGGAATCTGCAACGCAGCTCGAAGCCGAGTTTGGCGACCTGCTGCTGTTCATGATTCACCTGGCTGACCGGGAGGGCATCGATCTGATTCGTGCCGGTCAGCGCCAGGTCGAGCGGCGCGCGAAGTCGATGCCGCGCGTGGTACGCGGCGGCCGGTAGCCGACGCGCCGACTATTCGACCACCGCCAGCGTAATTGGGCAGTGTGCCTGCGGGCACACCGTTTCATCGCAATAGCGGCACATGGCTTCGGCGTGTTCGTCGCAGGTGGTCATGTCATACAGCAGGGTCTCGATCAGGGCCGTCAGGTGCTGCTGCTCCTTGACGTTGAGGGACTGCAGCAGACCGTCCAGATAGCTGCTGCGCGCGCGCAGCACGATCCTGGCACGCCGCTGCCCTGCCTCGGTCAGGTGCAGCGCCACCACGCGCCGGTCCTTGCCCTCGCGACGTTCCACCAGGCCCGCCTGCGCCAGCTTGTCAATCACCCGCACGCACCCGGAATGACTCAGCTGCAGCGCGCCGCTGAGGAAGTCGATGCTTCGCCCCTGGTTAAAACTGATTACCACCAGCGCCGCGGCGGCCTGCCCGCCCAGACCCAGCTCAGTTTCGATGCGCTCCAGCATCTGATCGTGGACCGCGATCACGAATGCCCCAAGCAGGTTGGAGTTCCTTGAAGTCTTCAGCTTCGACGATTGCAGCATCCTTGCACCTCGCAACGCGTCAGTATTTCCAGCCCTCGCAGTATAGCGCGGGTCACGGCTCGGCTCACCCACGCTAACTGGTTTGACACATGTGTGCAGCATACAGTATATGTTTCTTACATACATAACTGTCAGCAGCACCAGCCGCAATGCATGAAAAATGAGAATGGATCAAGCATCAGGAGGCAGGCCATGATCACCTCACACGAAACGCCAACGGCCTTGGGAGCGTCGCGTTCACGGCCGTTTCTGCCTGCCAAGAACCACCAGGTCCATTGCGGTCAGGCGAGCAGTATTCTGAGCGAGGACCTGCAGACCTGGTTCCGCCAGTCGCTGGGCTGCGTGGCCGGGCGGCGCGAGTTTGCGGCTGACCGCTACTTCGCCGTGGACGTGCATAGCCTAAGCGATGTGGTGATCGGCTGGCGGCGCTTCCTGGGTGCGCTTGAGCGGCGCGAGTCGATCGCCTGCGTGTACGTGATCCGCGACCCGGCGAAAACACTGGCTTCGGGCAGCGTGCGGGCGCCGCTGGTCGGCGTGCGTGCGGCCATCTCGGCGCTGGCCGAGATCATGAGCACTCTTTCGGAAGAGGGCCCGGGAGAACTGGCGGCGGGCGGTGCGCTCAACTTCGTGATCAACCTCATCTGCCCGGTCACTGCCTGCCGCACGGCGTTCTTTGATTTCGATGCGGTCGCATTCGTCCCCGGCGCAGAGAACCTTTCTGACCCGCTCTATGACCCATTGATGTCGGCGCCTGTACCGCTAGTTAATATCACATCTGATATCTACGCGTTCTCAATGTTCACCCGCGACCAGTGCATAAGCCGCTTAGATTGCGAGATCACGCAGCTCACACGCCGCGAGCGGCGTTACCTCTTTGAACAGTCCAGTGCCGCGTGGCAGACCATGGCGGAGATGACTATCCGCAACTACGCGGCGCAGGTCGACCAGAAGCGCTGCCCTACGCACCTGACCGAGGATCGCCGCTCTTGGGTGGCGAACCACCGTGATCCGGCGTTTGCGGAACTCGAGAAGCGGCCGTTCTTGCATGAGATGCCGGTGCAGTACACCGCCAAGATCGTCACTACCTGGAATCGCTACTTCGATTGCGGCACCTGGCCGAGTTACGGGGACATCTCCGCCGCCGGTGATCGCGTCGGCGCGCACTGCCCGGTGGGAGTCGAGCTGTGCGTGTCGAACGCGTAGCCGCCCACGTTCCCGCACCGGCGCTGTGGCGCCTGGTCAAGATTAATGCCGTGTCGTTCCTGGCGCAGATCGTGCAGATTGGCACAGTGCCGGCGTTGATGGCGCTGCGCCTCAACGCCGCCCACTACTCACCTTTGATCGTCGGTACGGTCGCCGGCGCGCCCTGGTTTGCCATACTGCTGCTGGGCGGTTGGGCGCCGGCCATTCTGCGACGCTGTGGCTTCGTGGCCACCAACGGCATGGCACTCGGCCTGTCGATGCTGGCACTGCTGTGCGCGCTGGCGCAAACCAGCCCCGTGGCGCTGTTCGCCTCGAACTTCGTGTTCGGCATCGGACTGATTCTGCGCTGGGTGGCCTGCGACACCTGGATCGTCAGCGTGGCGCCGGAGCGGCTGCGCGGGCGCGCGATCGGCACCCACGAAACGCTGATGGGCTGCGGCATCGCCGCCGGGCCGCTGCTGATCCTGCTGACCGGCTTTGCCGGCGCCGTGCCGTTCCTCAGCTGCATGGTCCTGCTGCTGGGCAGCTCAGCATTGCTGCCGGCGCTGGGCGACTGCAATGGCTACCCCGAAGCGTCCGATCGTTCGCAACGCTTAGGCCTGGTGCGCATCGTGCCGACGGCACTGATGGCGGGCTTCGTGGCTGGCGCCGTCGAAACCTCCTCGATATCCTTCCTGCCGGTGCTCAGCGAGCACCGGCTGTTCGCGTTGGGCGTGACGGCGGTGCTCGGCGGCTTTGGCGCGGGCGGCACGTTGCTGCAGTTCCCGCTGGGTTGGCTCGCCGACCGGGCTGGCTTTCGCCGCACGCAGCTGATCACGGCGATCGCGGTGGCCGCCTGCGCCCTGGCGTTGCCGTGGGCGGCACAGGTGCCCGCGCTGCTATTCGCACTGCTGTTCGTCTGGGGTGGTGCCGCCGGCGGTATGAACACGCTGGCGGTCATCGAAGTGGGTCAGCGCATCAGCGGTGCCGGCATGTCAACCGGACTCATGGCCGTGGCGCTGGCGTATACAATCGGCAGCGTGAGTGGGCCAGTGCTGACCGGATGGGCTACGGAAATTTTCCCTGGTGGGGGACTGCCGATCGTGGTTGCCGTTTCGGTGTCGGCGTTCATTGCGGTCTGGGCGGCGACCGCCTTGAGGTTTCCCCGATTCCATTTCAAAGGTGCGGCGGTGACGCGACAATGAAGACTGCTATAGACCTGAAATTCAACCGCGGTCTGGTATGGGCGACACTGCGCAGCGAGGTTGCGATGTCGGCCAGCGAGCCGCTCAACGCCCGCGTCCAGGCCTTCGCGCGCCTGGTGTCGTGCTGGCGCATCCTGATCGACTGTCGCGAACTGGGCGCCGCGGGATCGGCCGCCGACTGGCAGCAGACGTTGCTCGGACAGCTGCGGCTCCCGGAAGGCGCCCGAGCCGCCATGGTGTTTGACGACGTGCGGGCGGTGAACCTGGCGCAGCTGCGCACCACGCTGATTCATGGGCAGACTACCGCGGTGTTCACCGAGCTGCGCCCCGCAGTGCGCTGGCTGCGCGCAGTCGACGCACCGCCGCTGGCGCGGCACCGCGAGCCGCTGCCGCTGGGTGCAATCAAAGAGCTGCTGCATCAGTATGCGCGAGCACACCGGGATACCGACCGCATGCAGCTGGCGGCGGACCTGGGCGAGCTGTATCGCTTCCTGCTCGATCAGGCCGAGCACATGGGCATCGATCCCCAGCGCGCCGTCGACCTGCATCGCGCGCGCGCGGCGCGGTGGCGGCCGCGGCTGGTGCACTCCCGCGATCCCAAGGGCCGTACCCCGCGCCGCTGAGCTGAGGCTGCCGGCGGCAGCAAGTCCATGACGGCGCGTGCGGCGCTGCGTCTATACTTGCAGCGTGAGTGCAAAAGCATGGATGGCCTTTGCCGCCCTGGGCCTGATCTGGGGCGTGCCGTATTTTCTCATCAAGATCGCACTGCAGGAACTCTCGCCACTGGTGGTCGCGTGGGGGCGCCTGGCGGTGGCGGCGCTGATACTGCTGCCGGTCGCGTGGCAGCGCGGCGCGCTGCACGCGAACAATGGGCATTGGGGAGCGATCAGCGCCTTTGCGCTGGTGGAGTTCGTGGTGCCGTTCGCGGCCATCTCGCTGGGCGAGCGCTGGATCAGCTCATCCGTGACTGGCATCCTGATTGCGCTGGTGCCGCTGACCGTGGTGCTGATCTCGCGTTATTTCGCGCTGCATGAGCCCTTGAGTTTCTGGCGCGGATTCGGTCTGGCCGTGGGTCTGCTGGGCGTGGTAGTGCTGCTTGGATTCGGCACGGTCTCGGGGCCGCTGGCCTGGGCCGGCGTGGTCTGCATGCTGCTGGCGGCCGTGGGCTACGCAACCGGCCCGCTGATTGTGCAACGGCATATGACCGGGCTCGACTCGCTGGGTCCGGTCGCGGCCAGCGTCGGCGTGGCGACACTGGTGCTCGCCGTGCCGGCGGCGTTGAGCTGGCCGCGCCAGCTGCCGGGCGCCGCGGTGCTGGGTGCGGTACTGGTGCTGGGTGCGGTCTGCACGGCGGTGGCGATGCTGCTGATGGTCTACTTGATTCGCAACGCCGGCGCGGCGCGCGCGTCGGTGATCACCTACATCAATCCCGCCGTGGCGACGCTGCTCGGCGTCATCGTGCTGCACGAGCACCTCGGCATCAGCGGCGTGCTGGCGTTCGCGCTGATATTGCTGGGGTCGTGGCTGTCGACGCGCGCCGGCAGCGGCGCGCGGATGGCGCCGGCATGACAAAGCTCGTTGAAACCAAGGTGGACCGGCTGCACCCCACGCAGATCACCGTCGGCATGATCGAGGTGCGCGACAAGCTCGCCGAGCTGCAGGGCATGAGTAAGCACAAGCGACGCGATTTCCTGGCGGCCCGCCCGTTGCCCGCGGTGCACGGCGCCGACGACATCCTGTACATCACGGATCATCACCATCTCGCGCGGGCGTTGTGGGAAGCGGACGTCGAGCATGCTTTCGTGCAGACCGAGGCGACACTAAGCGCGCTGGACACTGCCAGGTTCTGGCAGTCAATGGCCGAGGCGCATTGGGCGCACCCGATCGACGAGCAGGGCCAGCGTCGCCCGTTCAGCGACATACCCGGGCACCTGCAACAGCTGCGCGACGATGTCTATCGATCGCTGGCCGGCTACGTGCGCGAGGCGGGCGGCTATGACAAGACGCCAACCGCCTTCGCCGAATTTACCTGGGCGAACTGGCTTCGAACGCGCGTCGACGTGGGCAATGATTACGGCAGCTTTAAACGCGCCGTCAAGCAGGCGCTGGTACTGGCGCACAGCCCGCAGGCCAGCCACCTGCCGGGATACAACAGCGCCTGATCAGCGGCGAGGAGGTCGCGCATGAACTTTCTGGACACAGAATCACTGTGGCGGCTGTTGCTGGCGCTGGGCTGCGGCATGTGCCTGGGCCTGAATCGCGACCTGCACCACAAGCCGGCCGGGGTGCGCACCTTCAGCCTGGTGAGCGTTGGCTCGGCGCTGGTCACGTTAGCAGCGACACAGCTGCTGCCGACCGACGGCGGCGCCGTCGGCCGCATCATCCAGGGTGTGCTGACCGGCATCGGGTTTGTCGGCGCCGGGGTCATCTTTCACGGTGAGCGGGGCCGGGGTGTCGCCGGCCTGACCACCGCCGCTGCCATCTGGTTCACCGCGGTGCTGGGCATTGGCTGCGGCCTCGGCCAATACGCGCTGGTGGTCATGGGCCTGGTCGCGTCGCTGGCCATACTGGTGATCGGCCGCCCCATCGAGCGATTGGCCGAGCATCTGGCCGGCAGCAAGCCGCCGCCGGTCGCCGATGAGCCGGGTGATCCCGCGCCTTAACCCCGTCTGCCCGGCGGCTGCGTTTCAGTAACCAGGATAGCAACCTGGTGCCCACCATGAACCCATTCCGTGTTACCGCGCTGACTGGTCTGCTGGCTGTGCTCAGCTTCGATGCCCGGGCGCTCGGGCACCTGGCCGACGTGTCGATCATCGATCGCGATACCGGCCAGGTGCTGCCGACGCACTACTACCGCGGCGAATACTGGATAGCGGGCCGGCCCGGTGCGCGCTATGCCATCGCGATTCGCAACCAGAGCGGCGAGCGCATGCTGGCGGTTGCGGCCGTCGATGGCGTGAATGTCGTCACTGGCGACAGCGCGTCCTGGAACCAGACCGGGTACGTGTTCGCGCCCTGGCAGAGCTATGAGATCGCGGGCTGGCGCAAGAGCGACGCCGAAGTCGCCGCGTTCGAATTCACCGCGGCGTCCGAGGCCTACGCGACGCGCACTGGCCGGCCCGCCAATCTGGGCGTGATTGGCGTGGCGCTGTTTCGTGAGCGCGCCACGCCAGCGCTCAAGCTGCCGGCGTACAGCGATGAGCGGGCGCGCGGCGAAGCGGCTGTCGAGGCGGCGGCGCCCGCGGCGCTGGCACAGGACGGACTGCAGCGCGCCGCGCGCAACAGTGCGCCGCTGGAGCGGCTGGGCACCGGGCATGGGCAGCGCGAATCCTCGGCGGTGACCAGTGCCGAGTTCGAGCGTCAGCAGCAGCAGCCGAATGAGATCATCCGTATCCGCTACGATAGTCTGAACAATCTAGTGGCGATGGGTGTGATACGCCAGCCCGGCGCGGAGCGGCCGGGTCCCGATGCCTTTCCGGAATCGCCGGTTGCGCGCTATGTGCCCGACCCACCGTGGAGGCGCTAGCAGAATCTGCGACAATGCTCCGCATGGCGGGGAGTAGCGAGGCGGACGAAGCGCTGATGGCCCGCTTTGCGCGCGGCGACGTCGTGGCTTTCGAGACGCTGTATCGCCGCCACGAGCTGAAGGTCTGGCGTTATCTGTACCGCAGTATGAACAGCCAGGCGGCCGCTGACGACCTGCTGCAGGAAGTGTGGATCAATGTCTCGCAGGCGGCACGGCGTTACCAGCCCAGCGCCCGCTTTACAACCTGGCTGTTCACGCTGGCGCACAATCGCCTGGTCGATGCGTTTCGCCGTACGCGGCCGGCGCTCAGCCTGGAGGCGGCGGTCGAGCAGGGTGCGTCGTGGGTCGAGGGCCTGGCCGCCGATCCGCGCAGCGAGCCCTCGCGGCAGGCCGAGTCGGCGCAGCAGTTGCGCGCCCTGCTCGATGCGGTGAACGCGCTGCCGCCTGAACAACGCGAGGCGTTCCTGATGCAGGCCGAAGGCGGACTCAGTGTCGAGGAAATTGCCGCAGCGACTGCGGTCAGCTTCGAGACCGCAAAGAGCCGCCTGCGCTATGCGCGCGCACGCTTGCAGCTGCTGCTGCGGGAGCAGGTATGAACGCACCGCGCGAGCCGAATGACCGGGACGATGAACTGCTTGCGACCTACCGCCGCGCCAGCGCACAGGAGGGGAGCGGTCCGGGTCCGCGCGTGCGCGCGAGCATCCTGGCGCAGGTGCGCCGCGAGCATGCACCCGCAGCGGCCAACGATGGCCGATGGCGGGCGCGGGCCGCTGCCGGCGTCGCGGTGCTGGGACTGGTCGGTTGGTTGGCGCTGCACGGTCTGCGCAACGCGCCGCGCCACACTGACCTGACGGTCAACACCGACTCGATGGCCACAGCGCCTGTGGCCAGGTCCACGCCAGTCGCAACACCGAGCGCCGCGGCCACACCGGGCCCGGTGCTGCCGGAACGGCGCTTCGGCTCAGCGCACGCAAAATCCGCGGCACCGGCAGCGGCAGCGGCCGAGGTGCGCACCGAAGCGCTCGTCGCCAACTCTGCCGGTCCGGCCCGCGCCAGTGCGGCGCCGGGCGAGGAGACACTGGTCCGGCGCGCCGTGACTGCACGATTCGCCGGGCTGTTTCTGCCGCGCGACAGCGATCATCTGAACCAGGTATTCGTATTGATGGATCGGAGCGGCGACATCGTCCGTTCAGCGGTGGAAACGGCATCCCCCAGCGCAGCCCAGGGCGAGCAGCCGGGACCGCCGGGGGATTTTCAGTCACTGGGACTGCGCGCCGAGGATATTGCGGCGCCAGGATTCGTCGTGCTCGTCGAGAGAGCCGCGACGGCCGGCGCACCGGACCGGGTGCTGCTGGTGCGCTACGCCTGGACCAGGGAGCCCGGTCAGTGAGTGGCGGCGGGCGGCTTGTCAGCGGCGTTGCTGTGCACGCTGTGCGGCGCAGGCAGTGATTTTTTTACCAACCAGGTCGCCAGGCTAATGAACCGTTCTTCGCTGCCGGCCGACTGCGGGGTGAGCCGATAACTGCCGTTGATGATCAGCGTCGGTGTCTGGTCGGCCTGGTAGGCCCTGATCTGTGCGTCCGCCTGTCGCATGCTGGCGTCGACACTGAAGGATTGCGCGGCGGCCAGGAACGCGTCGGCAGTCACCGGTGTGAGGTGCGCGTAGAATTTTGAGATCTCGGCGATTGTGGGCATCTGGACCTTCGGTCGTTTGGTCTCGGGGTCGAGTACCGCCAGCTCGCCGCTCTTCCAGATGGCATCAAACACTGCATCATGCGTCTTCGCCACCAGACCGAGTGACTCGGCCGCGAAGTAGGCGCGCTGGAAGTTTTTCCAGTCTTCTTCCGGGTGCCAGGATGCCGCCAGATAGGTGACGTGTGCCTGGGTCGGCAGGCTGGCCTTGAGCCGGTCCATCAATGGATAGGCGATATTGCAGGCCGGGCAGGCGTAGGAAAATATCTCGATCACCTCCACCTTGCCGGGTGGCGCATGAGTCGCCTGCACAGGTTGCACCAGGAAGTAGTGCTGGCCTTCAACCCACTCCGGTTCGCTGGCCGTGGCGGCCCACGACGCAAACAGCGAAATCAGCAGCAGCAATGCGAGTGGCATGAGTACGTGCAGCGCGCGCCGGCTCCAGGCCGGCCCGGACTGCGGGCGTCCAAGCGCTGCCTCAGGCAGCAGACTTGGGCTCCTTGTTCTGCTGAATCCACAGCAGTGCCGCTTCGACGTCGGCCAGCTCGCCCGCGTTGAATCCGGCTACCCGGCCACCGCCTGCAGCGGCCTTGTTGCGCTCCAGCTCGCCGTGCGCCTGGGTATACACCCAGCTGAGGCCTCGACGCACCTTTGATGTGAATTTCTGCTGCTTGTCTTCGGTCATGATCGTCCTCGCTGGCTATGATCGTCATCGGAATCGGGTGGCGAATAGGGCGGATCGCTACCGACTAGCGATCCGTCCCGAATGGCTCAATGAGCATGCCTCGGGTTCTAGACGTCGAGGTCATCGACAGGAAGCGCGGACTAACGGAAGCGTTCCCCATCTGCAGTCAAGCGGGGCGAAGCCTACGCTGAAATGTGGCCGCTCGGCAACACCTTCTTACATTATCGCGGCAGAGTCGACTGCAGGGATTGCGCCGCGGGAGCCTTAAGGTTGCAAGTAACGCAGCATTAAGCAGCGACCATAATGCGCGGCGAATTCTCAGGCAGAAGTGTTGACCAGCGTTCCGGTGGTGGTGTTGCTGCCGCCCAGATCATTTTGCAGGTTGCTGAGCCAGGCTTGCAGGAAGCTCAGCAGCGTCGGCGCGCCGCTGGTGCTCGTGGCGCCGGCACTCGCCGTAGTACCGGCGGTACCGTTGGTGCCGGTGATCGGCGCCACACCGGCTGCTCCGCCGGTCAGATCGCGAAGCAATCGCACAAAGGCGTGCTGCAGGTGCCGCAGCGCCCGGTCGCTGACCTCGGATGTCGGTGCGTTCGCATCAGTGGCGCTCGCGCCCGTGGTCGATGGCGTCGTGCCAGTGGCGGAGGTCGCAGCCGGCGTCTGTCCGCTCAGCTGCTGTACCAGTCCCTGCAGCATGCTGCTGAGACTGCCCCCATAGCCTTGCGTGCCGCCACTGCGATCGTCATCACCGTCAGCGTCAGTACCCGAGCCCTTGCCGGCCGCACCGAGCTGTTGCAGCACGCTGAAAAGCGCCTGCAGGAAGCGGCCCAGATCATGGACCAGCTGTCCGGGTGTCGACGCAGGCGCTGCCGCGCTACCACTGTTTGCCGTCGGTGCGACGACGGGGTCCGTGGGCGGCGCCGAGGTGGTGGCTGGAACGGTTGAGGTGGCAGTTGCGGCCAGCGGTGCGCTGACGGTCACACTGGGGGCGCTGGTCGTGGCCGTGGCCGTGCCGGTGCCGGCGGTCGTGCTGCCGGTAGCGTTGCTGACACCAGTCGCGGGGGTTGAGGAGCCAGTCTGGGCGGCGCTTAGGAATTGCACCAGGGTCTGCAACAGGCTGGTGAATACGGCGGTAATACCACCGAGCCCTGAGTGCGCATCGCCGCCACCGTGTTCGCCGTCATACTGATAGTGGCGATGGTGGTGAGGTACGGGAGTGACAGCGACAGTGGCGCCACTGGCATTCGCGCCGGCCGCGCTGCCGGCGCCCGCGGCATTGGTGCCCGATGTAAAATTGCTGGCCAGCTGCGTGAGCTGAGCCCAGTTGAATCCAGACAAGGCGTTCAGTGCTGACATAAAACCTTCCTCATGCCGCTAGGCGAATTCGCGCATTGAGCAGGCTCCGAGGCGGGTAACTGCCTGGGTGGCTCTGCCCTCTGGCACCGCTATCGGCGAGGGCCGGTTTAACTTTAGTCGGCGGAAGACGACAGCCGGGCAGGCGGCTGAGCGACTCGTGGGCTATGGGACTATTGATCCGCCGTCGGGATCAGGCTTGTCCGAGTTCACGCGGCGCAAAGCCCTCGACGCGCCTGCCCTGGCGGCCGTATGCCGGTGCGGCAGCGCCGCCGCGCAGCATGGCCAGCAGCTTCTGCACGTGATTGAGTTTGAGCGCCACCACAGCGCCGTTGCTGTCGTTCAGATCCTTGCAGCGGCGGGCCGACAGGAGGTTGGCTTGCCAGCGCGACCGGAGCGAGCGGCCGCTGTCACACCAGCTCAGCAGGCGCTCGAAGCCGTCACGGCCCTCACCAAACGGCAGCATGCGGCAGGCGGCGGTCCGTTCCAGATCGAGCTGCATCAGCGCGTCAATGCAACTCTGGCGTGCGCCGCCGATGTTCTCTATGGCCGTCGGATCGTCGCCGCGCACGATGGCCGCTTCACGACTGAGGATGAGCTGCAGCTCGGTAAGCAATCGGGCCTCGTCGCCCAGCACTCGATCCATATGCCGCCTGATGTCGGCGGGCTGCACGCTCATGAATCAGACCTGACGGCGCTGGGTCGCCGCAGCCAGATCGCCTTCCAGCTGCAACAGGCGATCGGCAATCTTTTCCGGGCTGGTGGTGTACTGGCCCTTCTCGATCGCGGTACGCACAGTCGTCACGCGCGCCGCGTCGACTTCAGGCATCGCGGCAATCGACTCCTGCAGTGCGGCCAGCCGGTGCGCCGTGTCAGTGATGGTGTAGCTTTCGGTCGGCGTACCGGCGTTAGGCTGCGTCGCGCTGTTGGCGGATGCAGTACGTGCCAGGCGTTCGACCGGGCGGTTGCCGCCGGTGTCGACGCCGCCGACGTCACTTGCCTTGATGCGGGTAGTCACGAAGCTCTCCTGCCAGGTTCTTACAGTGCCTATAACGGCGGCGTGGCACGCAACTTTAGGCCAGCTTTTGTCATAAAGAAACCTCCACCAGCTGCGCGCTGCGCACGGTCGCCTCGATCACCTGGTGCGAGCTGGTGTTCTGCACGCGAATTCGCTCCTGCGGTCGGCCGTCGGCGAGCGCGACAACTCTAACCCGCACGTCCATGCCGCTACCATGCGCCAGCAGCGTGAGTTCCTGCCCGCGCTGGACCACGATGGCCGACAGCAATGCGTCGGTGGTCAGTGCCTCGCCAAGGGCCACGGCGCGCCGCAAGCGTTGGCCTGTCAGCTGCGCGGGATCGGTAATGTAGTTAATCGAGAGTCCGGGGAGGCGTCGTCGTACCAGGCTGAAGTCGGCAGCGGCTGGCGCGGCTTCACGCGGCAGCGGGCGCTGGGCGACCAGCACCGTCAGCTCGGAGCTCACGGTGACGCCGAGGTACAAGGCCCAGCGTTGGCCCGCCTCGCAGCGCACACCGACGGTCGTGTGGTCACGCAACTGACCGTCGCCAGCTATGAATGCCTGCAGTGGCGCCGCGCACGGCGCCAGGCGCAGGCGTGAATCGAGTTCATCGGCACTGAGCAGCAGCTGCGCAGCGGTTGCGCCGACTGCAGCGCGTACGGTTTGTTCGGCCAGGGTCCGTATCTGCGCCGGATCGGTGAATTCGGCGGCGCCGACGTGCAATGGCTTCAGCAGCAGCAGGGCAATGGCCGTGGCGCCAAATCGATTCAGCTGTCGGTTGTTCATGGTCCATATCCTCAATAAGCAAGCGTGGCACGGGAAATGGAGCAAGCTGCGTGCCAGAGGTCAGCGTCAATTCACCGGCGCTCAAGTGATTGCCGGATTGGCCGATCAGCTAAGCACTTCAAGTCGGAGTCGCCGTCGACCGGTAGGAATCGGCCGGCGGCGGCCAACATTTGCCGCTGGCGAGCGTTGCTGTGCGGCCGATCCGCGAACTGTCTCACGCTTTAGGTTTGCTTTCCGACTGCTGCCAGCCTCTGGCACACGCCTTGCTTCTGTTCCGGTGACGACAGCGGATTGGCGGAGGCAAAATGACCAGCACCATCGACAGTTTCCTAGGCGTGCATGCACGCGCGCTGACACTCGAGTCACGCCGCACTGAACTGTTGGCCGCCAATCTCGCCAATGCCGATACACCGAATTACAAGGCTCGCGACCTCGATTTCAAGGCGGCCCTGGCGCAGGCCACGACGCCCGGCGCCGGGGCGCTGCCAATGCAGCAGACCCATTCGCACCACCTCAGTGGCCCGGATGCCAATCCGGCCGGCGGCAGCAGCGATCCGGCGGTGCGCTACCGCGTGCCGCTTGCTCCGGCGCTGGATGGCAACACCGTCGATGAGCAGCTCGAGCAGGCCGCCTTCGCGGCCAATGCGGTGCGCTATCAGGCGACTCTGACATTGCTCAACGGCAAGCTGCGCTCCCTGATGACGGCAATAACCGGTCAATAAGGGGATCCGCAATGTCCAGCTTTAAGATTTTCGACATTGCCGGTTCCGGCATGAGCGCGCAATCCGTGCGACTCAACACCGTGGCCAGCAATCTCGCCAATGCCGACAGCGTCGGCAGCGATCCGCAGAGCGTCTATCGCGCCAGGCATCCGGTGTTCCAGGCCGTCATCGGCAGCGGCGCCGATCCGGCCACGGCTTCGGTCAGAGTCGCCGGCATTTCCCAGAGCCAGGCGAAGGCGGAAGCCCGCTACGATCCGGGCAATCCGCTGGCGGACGCCCAGGGCTACGTTTACGCGCCCAGCGTCAACGTGGTCGAGGAAATGGCCGACATGATCTCGGCCTCACGCTCCTACCAGAACAATGTCGAGGTGCTGAGTACGGCACGCGACCTGATGCTGGCGACCCTGAAGCTTGGACAGTAAATCCGCTGAGCAATCGCCCCCCCTTTTATACCGGAACCCCGCAAATCATGAGTACCGCTCCAATCAATTCGGCGAATGGCAGCACCACTGCGGGCAGCGGCGCCGGCAGCATCATGCAGACCCTGACCGCCAACGATTTCCTGACCCTGATGACCGCGCAGCTGAAGAATCAGGACCCGCTCAACCCCGCCGACAGCAATCAGTTTCTCTCGCAGCTGGCGCAGTTGAGCACGGTCACCGGTATCTCATCGATGAACAGCACGATGTCGGCGCTGTCCACGTCGTTGCTCTCGTCGCAAGCGCTCAGCAGCACGGCGTTGGTCGGTCACTCGATACTGACTGCCGGCAGCGCCGCCAACTACAGCGCCGGGCACCCGATCAGCGGCGCCGTGCAGGTGCCGGCCAATGCTTCCAGTGTGACCGTGACCATTACCGATGCCAGTGGCGTCGTGGTGCGGCACATCAACGTTGCCGCCGGCACGGGCCTGCAGAGCTTCTCGTGGGACGGCACCAGCGATGGCGGTGCGGCAGCGCCGAGCGGTGCCTACGACGTCAGCGCCAATGTCAATGTCGGCGGCACCAACCAGGGCGCCGCAACGCTCCTGGATGGCACGGTGATGAGTGTCAGCCTGGGGAGCGGCGCTTCGGGTATTACGCTCAACACGCCGGAGCTCGGGCCGGTGGCACTCAGCAGCGTTGTGGAAATTGGTTGATTCAATAATCTTAAGGAGTACGACCCATGGCCTTTGGCATAGCACTCAGTGGCATCGATGCGGCGCAGAGCGATCTGAACGTGACCGCCAACAACATCGCCAATTCGGCCACCACCGGCTTCAAGTCCTCGAGCGCGGAATTTTCCGAACTGTTCGCGGTCTCGCCGCAGGGCGTGAGCAGCACGCAGACCGGGAACGGTGTCAAGCTGGCGAAGGTCGCGCAGACCTTTTCCCAGGGCAATATCAGCAGCACCGGCAACAGCCTGGACCTGGCGCTCAGCGGTGACGGCATGTTCGTGGTCAGCGAGGCTGGCGCGACGCAGTACACGCGCGCCGGTTCCTTCTCGACCGACCACAACGGCTATGTGGTCAATTCGACCGGCCAGCGCCTGCAGGTCTTTCAGGCCACGCCAACCGGCACCTTCAATACGACTTCACTGTCGGATCTGCAGCTGGTCACCGGCGACAGCGCGCCCAACGCCTCGACTACCGCACAGATGATCTTCAACCTGCCGGCCAACGCGGCGGTGCCGGCCGCGGTGCCTTTCAATCCAACCGATTCGAATACCTACAACCAGTCGACCTCGCTTACGCTGTACGACTCGCTGGGTGCCGCGCATACCGCCAGCATCTACATGGTGAAGAATGCGGCGGCCAACACCTGGAGCGCCTACCAATTCGTGGATGGCAACGCCGTCAACGCCGCACCGGTGACGCTTACCTATAGCAATGCCGGCATCCTGACCGGCGTGGTCGATGCCGCCGGCGGCACCAATACCGCGGCAGTGAATTTCGGCCCCTATACTCCGACCACCGGAGCCGCGGTCATGACCCCGACCTTCAATCTTGGCAAGACCACGCAGTATGGCAGCAATTTCAGCGTCACTTCGGTCATGCAGGATGGTTATACCACCGGCAAGCTCAGCGGCATCTCGGTGGATTCCACCGGTGTGGTGCAGGCCAACTATACCAATGGCCGGTCCACGCCGCTTGGCCAGGTGGCGATTGCGGCCTTCGCCAACCAGCAGGGACTGCAGCAGGTCGGCAACACCAACTGGGTACAGACCTTTGCTTCCGGCTCGGCACTCTATGGGCCGGCCGGTGCCTCCGGCTTTGGGCTCATCCAGTCCGGATCGCTTGAGGCGTCGAATGTCGATATCACGGCCCAGCTCGTGAACATGATCACGGCGCAGCGGAATTTCCAGGCCAACGCCCAGATGATCTCCACCCAGAATCAGGTGACGCAGGCGATCATCAACATCCGCGGCTAAAGGCACGAGGAGCAGCAACGATGGATCGTCTGGTTTATGTGGCCATGTCCGGCGCCAAGGAGATCCTGCGCGCCCAGGCCGCCAACAATCACAATCTCGCCAACGCCAGTACCAGTGGCTTTCGCGCCGATCTGTCGGCGTTCCAGACCCAGGACGTGGTCGGCGCCGGTCTGCGCTCGCGCGCCTACGCCACCAATGACACGGTCGGCTGGGATCGCAGTTCCGGTTCGCTCGAGGCGACCGGACGCGACCTGGATGTTGCCGTCAAGGGTGACGGCTGGCTGGCGGTACAGTCCAGCGACGGCAGCGAGGCCTATACCCGCGCCGGTGACCTGCGCGTGGAGCCTACCGGCATGCTGGTGACAGCGACCGGCCTTGCGGTCCTCGGTGATTCAGGTCCGGTGAGCGTGCCGCCCAACTCGTCGATCACAGTCGGGGGCGATGGCACGGTGTCGGTCGTACCGCTGGGCCAGCAGGTCAAGACGGTGTCGGGAGTCGCCCGCATCAAGCTGGTGAATCCCGCGGCCGGCGATCTGGTGCGTGGTGCCGATGGACTGTTCCGACTGCGCGCCGGCGGCACCGCCCCGGCCGACGCGAACGTGCACCTGGTCGCCGGCACGCTCGAGTCCAGCAACGTCAATATCGCCGCCACCATGAGCACCATGATCGAACTGGCCCGCAACTACGAACTGCAGGTCAAAGCCATGCATGCGGCCGAAGAGAATGCCGCCACCAGTGCCAAGCTGCTGCAAAACGGCTAGTGGCCAACCTCAGGAGTCCGAACCATGAATCCAGCACTATGGGCCGCCAAGACCGGTCTCGATGCCCAGCAGACCCGCATGTCCGTGGTCTCCAACAATCTCGCCAACGTGAATACCACCGGCTTCAAGAAGAGCCGTGCGGTGTTTGAGGATCTGCTGTACCAGAATGTAACCCAGGTGGGCGCGGCGACCTCGCAGAACACCCAGGCCGCGAGCGGCCTGCAGCTTGGCACCGGTGTGAGGGTCGTGGCTACCGAGAAGACCTACACCCAGGGCAACATGAATCCCACCGGCAATGCTCTGGATCTGGCGATCAACGGCCGCGGATTTTTCCAGGTGCTGCTGCCGGACGGCACGCTTGGCTACACGCGCGCCGGCGACCTGCAGCTCAATTCGACCGGTCAGCTGGTGACTTCCAGCGGCTATACCCTGCAACCCGCCATCACAATTCCAAAAGGGGCCTTGAGCGTCACGGTAGGGAACGATGGCACCGTCAGCGTTCTGCAGAGCGGCCAGTCGGCACCCACCACCGTGGGCAACCTGCAGCTCGCCGATTTCGTGAATCCGGCGGGACTCCAGCCGCGGGGCGAGAACCTGCTGGCCGAGTCCGCATCGAGCGGCACGGCGCAGACCGGTACGCCCGGACAGAATGGCGTCGGTTCGCTGCAGCAGGGCTCGGTCGAGAGCTCCAACGTCAATGTGGTCGAAGAGATGGTCAACATGATTGAAACGCAGCGCGCCTATGAAATGAATACCAAGGCCATCCAGACCACCGACCAGATGCTGCAGTTCCTGAGCACCAACCTGTAAACGCCCATGGAGTCAACCGTGAGCACAGCATTTCATCCGCTGCCACGCATCCTGCTGCACCTGGCGCTGCTGTTCGGCTGCCTCATCGCCGCCGGTTCGCTCGACGGCTGCCGCAGCGTGCCGCATCCGGATGACAACTACCTGGCGACGCTGCCGGAGGAGATCCCGGTGGCCGATGTGGGCAACGGCGCCATCTACCAGACCGGACACGATGTCCCGTTGTTCGAAAATTCGGTGGCACATCGGGTGGGTGACGTGCTGACGATCACGCTTGAGGAGAAGACCGACGCCTCGAAGAGCGCGACCACGACCACCAAGAAGACCACCAGCGCCAACATGAGCGCGCCGACGCTGCTGGGCGGTGCGGTTACCTTCAAGGGGCGCAACATCCTGAACAATTCCCTCAACGATGCCTCGACCTTCGACGGTGAGGGCGGTAGCCAGCAACGCAATCAGCTGAGCGGAGATATTTCCGTCACGGTCGCCAAGCGCCTGGCCAACGGCAATCTGCTGGTGCGCGGACAGAAGTGGATCACGATCAACCAGGGGCGTGAATTCGTGCGCATCCAGGGCATAGTGCGGCCGGTGGACATCGGTCCGGACAACACCGTGGCGTCCACCAAGGTGGCCGATGCCACCATCGCTTACGGCGCCCAGGGCGCACTGAATGACTCCAACGCCAAAGGTTGGCTGGCGCGCTTCTTTGACTCGAAATGGATGCCGTTCTGAGCGGCAGGACGCAATCATGAACAGGCAAGCAACCGTGGGCCGCGCGACCTTTCTTTGCAGCGCGCTGCTGTGGTTGGTGGCGTGGACGTCCGCGGCGCAGGCCGAGCGTGTCAAGGACATCGCCTCGGTGGCCGGCGTACGCGGCAACCAGCTGGTCGGCTATGGCCTGGTGGTGGGCCTGGATGGCACCGGCGATCAGACCACCCAGACGCCCTTCACGGTGCAGAGCATCATCAACATGCTGGCCAAATTCGGCGTCACGATTCCCCCCAATGTCAATCCACAGCTCAAGAATGTCGCGGCCGTAACCGTGACCGCCGAGCTGCCGGCGTTTTCCAAGGTCGGGCAGACCATCGACGTCACCGTGGCGTCGATCGGCAACAGCAGCAGCCTGCGCGGCGGCGCACTGTTGATGGCGCCGCTGCGCGGTGCCGATGGCGAGGTTTATGCCATGGCACAGGGCAGTGTCGTGGTCAGCGGCTTTGGCGTCTCCGGCAAGGATGGTTCCCGCGTCAGCGTCAACGTACCCAGTGGCGGTATCGTGCCGAACGGGGCCACCGTCGAACGGGAAGTCACCACCAAATTTGCCAGCGAGGCGGTGGTCATGCTGAATCTCAACGCCCCGGATTTCACCACCGCCACGCGGCTGACGACGGCGATCAACAAGCTGCTGGGCGAGGGCAGCGCGCAGGCGCTCGATGCGACCTCGGTCCGGATCAAGGGACCGGTCGATGCCACGGCGCGCGTCGCCTTCGTCAGCGCGCTGCAGGAGATCGAAGTGGAGCCGGGCGAGGCCGCGGCGCGGGTGATTATCAACTCCAGAACCGGGACCGTAGTCATTGGCGCGCACGTGCGCGTGATGCCAGCGGCAGTTGCGCACGGGTCGCTGTCAGTCACCATTACCGAGCGCACCGATGTCAGTCAGCCGGGCGCGCTGGCCACCGGCGGGACCACCGTGACCTCACCGCGCTCGGAAATATCGATCGGGCAACCCGGTGATGCGCGCATGTTCCTGTTCAGCGCCGGTGTGAATCTCGAAGAGATCGTGCGGGCGGTCAATCAGGTCGGTGCGGCGCCAGGCGATCTGGTGGCCATCCTGGAGGCTCTGCAACAGGCCGGCGCGCTGCGCGCGCAATTGATTGTCATCTGAGTCCGAGTAAGCATGAGCACCAACGCCGTCACCCCCAGCTACTACGCCGATTTCAGCGGCCTGGATGGCCTGAAGAAATCGGCGCAGGCGCATGCTCCCGGTGCACTGCGCGAAGCGGCGCGGCAGTTCGAGAGTCTGTTCACCAACATGCTGCTCAAGACCATGCGCGAAACCAAATTTGGCGACGCGCTGGGCGACAGCCAGGAGACCGAGTTCTACCAGGGCATGTACGACCAGCAACTTGCCGTGCAGCTCTCAAAGGGCAAGGGGCTGGGTCTGGCTGACATGCTGGTGCAGCAGCTCAGCCGCATCGGTACCACGCCTGCACCTACGCCGGCATCGGCTACCGGCTCGCCGGCGGTCACAGCACCATCGCCGGCCACCCATGTCGACGGCGGCGTCAGCCACGCGCAGCGACTGGGTTTCATCCGCGAGCTCGAGCCGCTGGTGACGCGTGCCGCAAGTGTGTTGGGTGTGTCAGTCGATGCGATCATTGCTCAGGCCGCACTCGAGACCGGATGGGGCAGCCACGGTCCGGCCACTGCGACCGGAGCCTCGAGTTTCAACCTGTTCGGCATCAAGCAGGGCAGCGCGAAGGTCGGCGCCGCGGTCCCGGCGCGCACCAGCGAAGTCCTGGGCGGCAAGGCAACGGTGCTGACCCAGGATTTCCGCAGCTACGACTCGGCGCAAGCCAGCGTTGCCGATTATGTCACCCTGTTGCAGGGCAGTGCGCGATATCACCAGGCGCTCGGCACCGGCAATGACATCCATGCTTTCGCCGCAGCGCTGGCGCACGGCGGCTATGCCACCGATCCGGACTATGCCAACAAGCTTGCGGCCACGGCCGGCAGCGTACGGGAGCTGCGCGCCGCGGCCACGACATTGCGACTCAATATTGTGGCGGGCCAGCCGACAACCTCCGGCGGAGAACTAGTATGAACCTGGAGGCCCGTTAGATGGGCGACATGCTCACTACTGGCGCCTCGGGCCTGCTGGCGTTCCAGGAGGCACTGAGTACCGTCAGCCACAACATCGCCAACGTCAACACGCCCGGCTACAGTCGCCAGAGCGCGAACCTGGTCACCAATCCGGCGTTTCCGACCGGGAGCGGCTGGGTGGGGACCGGCGTGTCGGTGTCGGGCATCGATCGCTCCTACGATTCCTTCCTGGCCGCGCAGACCTTGTCAGCCAGCAGTAGTTTCAACCAGCTCAACACCGTGAGCGGCCTGGCCGGCACCGTCAGCAACCTGTTTGGCGATACCACATCGGGCCTGTCGGCCACATTGCAGAAATTCAGCCGGGCCGTGCAATCCATGGCCAGTACGCCGTCGCAGACCGCCTCGCGACAGGCATTGCTCAGCCAGGCGCAGTCGCTGATCAGTACCTTCAAGAATTACGACAGCAGCCTGGGCCAACTGGCCGGTCAGGTTGACACCCAGCTGGGTACCGAGGCTGCCACTATTTCCACGCTGGCCCAGAACATCGCCAATCTGAACCAGAAGGTTGTTGCGGCCAAGTCCCAGACTCAGCAGGCGCCCAACGATCTGCTCGATCAGCGCGACCAGTTGATCAGCCAGCTGGCCACGCACCTCAGCGTCACCACGCTGACACAGGGCGATGGCACGCTCAGTGTTTACGTCGGCAGCGGACAGACGCTGGTGCTCGGCACACAGGCGGCGACGCTGACTGCCGGGGTCGACAAGTTCAATACCGGACCGTCACGGCTGCTGCTGCAAACTGCTGCCGGCAGCACCGATGTGACCGATGTGGTTGGCGGCGGCGCAGTGGGCGGCCTGCTGCAATTTCGCGAACAGATGCTGACCCCGGCGCAGAACAGCCTCGGCCTGGCCGCCGTGACGCTGACCAATCTCGTCAACGCGCAAAACGCGGCCGGGCTCGACCAGCGCGGCGCCGTCGGCAGCGCGTTGCTGGGCGTGGGCGCGCCGCAGGCCCTGGGCGCCACGGTCAACACGGGCGCGGAAACCGTCACCGCAGCCGTCACGGATCTCGGCGGGCTGACCAGCAGCGACTACTATCTCCGGTATAACGGCAGCGCCTGGAGCCTGACGGACGTCGCCAGTGGCGCCAGCGCGGCGCTCACGGTCAGTGGCGGCGGGGCGAGCACGACCCTGGTCGGTGCGGGGCTCACGATGACCGTCAACGGCAGCGCCCAGGCGGGCGACGTGTTTCTGGTGCAGCCCACGCGCCAGGCGGTCGCGGGACTGACACTGCTGACCGATAATCCGACCAGGATCGCTGCCGCAGCGCCGCTACTGACCAGTGCCGCCAGCGCCAACACCGGAAGTGCGAGCATTGACGCCGGTAGCGTGCCCGACACGGCAGTCTGGGTGCGCGGCAATTACACGCTGAGCTTCACCAGTGCGGCCAGCTTTGCGATCAAGGATGCCAGTGGCACCACCGTGGCCGCGGGCGGCTATACCCCGGGTGCCCCGATTGCCTTCAACGGCATTGCGGTGACCGTCAGCGGCACGCCAGCGAGCGGTGACAGTTTCGCGATCAACGACAATGCCAATGGCAGCGGCGACAATCGCAACGCGCTGCTGCTGGCCGGCGTGCTTGACAAAAAAGTGCTGAGCAGCGGCCAGCAGTCGCTGGGCGACACCGTGGCCGCCTATGTCGGCACCGTGGGCCTGCAGACTGGCCAGGTGCAGACCGGTGCCGCCGCGCAGCAGAGCGTATTGCAGAGCGCGCAAGCCGCGCAAGCCAGCGTCTCGGGCGTCAATCTCGATGAGGAGGCGGCCCGCATGCTGAAATTCGAACAGGCCTATCAGGCGGCGGCGCAGGTTATCAAGGTGGCCGGCACGCTGTTTCAATCATTGATGAATGCGGTCTGAGTTCCTGAGTCTGGAGCAAAAAATCATGCGCATGTCCACATCGATGCTCAGCCAGAACGCCGTCAACGCGATACTTGACCAGCAGTCGGCGTTGTCGCGGACGCAATTGCAGTTGGCTACCGGCAAGCGCATCAACAGTCCCGCCGACGATCCGGTGGCCACGGTGCAGTTGCTCGGGCTCAATGCCGCCAGCTCCCAGATCCAACAGTTCCTGAGCAACGGCCAGACGGCCAACACCCGCCTGACACTGCAGGAACAGGCGCTTGCCGATTCGACCGGTACGCTGCAATCGGTGCGCGACCTGGTAGTGCAGGCCAACAGCGGCACCAACAATGTTGCCGACTTGCAGGCCATTGCGACCCAGATCCAGTCGCTGGGCCAGCAGCTGCAGGGCATCGCCAACCGCCAGGACGCACAGGGCGACTACCTGTTCTCCGGTTACTCCGCCAGCACCCAGCCGTTCGTGCGCGGCGCCAGCAGTGCGATGATTTACGCGGGCGACAGTGGTACGCGCAGCGTGCCGATCGCCAGCGGTACCTCGGTACAACTGGGTGACGCGGGATCGGCGATCTACATGGGTGTGCCTGGCGGCAACGGCACTTTCACCACCGCGGCGGCCGCCGGCAACAGCGGTACGGGTGTCATCGATGCGGGCAGCGTCACCAACCCGGCGGCGTGGGTCGGCGGGCAATATACGGTCAGCTTTACGGATGCCAGCCACTGGAAGGTTACCGATGCCGCCGGCAATCCCGTCACGGACAGCAGCGGTAACGCTGTGGCCGGAACCTATTCCGGCGGCAGTGGCACCATCGCTTTCAATGGCGTCCAGATGGGCATCAGCGGCACACCTGCGGCTGGCGACACTTTCACGGTAGCATCGGCTGGCAGCCAGGATGTCTTCACTACGCTCGACAAGCTCAGCAGCGCGCTCAAGAGCGTCGGCAGCAGTCCCGCCTCGCGCGCGCAGCTGGCCTCGACACTTGGCGGTACGCTACAGCAGCTGGATCAGGCGCTGGGTCAGGTGTCTCGGGTGAGCACCAACGTCGGGGCGCGCATCGCGCTGATCAGCAGCACGGCGAGCTCGTTGAACAGCCAGAGCACCACGGTCACCGGCCAGATTTCCAATCTTGCCGATCTCGACTATGCCGCCGCGACTTCGCAGCTGAGCCAGCAGTACCTCGGGTTACAGGCGGCGGAGAACTCCTATGCGCAGGTGGCGCAGCTGTCACTGTTCAAGTACCTGTAGGCCGGTGAACTGTGACGTGGTTGGCACTTTTCCTCGGTGGCGCCCAGTGACCATCAAGTTCAAATGCCGGGCACCGATAAATGCACCGAAGCAGGATGCGGCAGCAGCGCCGCGCATGTTGTCACAGAGCGACGGACTGGTGTCCGGCGCCTGAACTAACCATCAGGAGCAAAGGCAATGTCACTGGTCCTTAACACAAACATCAATTCGCTCAACGCGCAGAGCAATCTGTCGACGTCGGGCATGAAGCTGTCGACCGCTCTGGCGCAACTGTCATCGGGCCTGCGCATCAACACCGCGGCCGACGACGCGGCCGGCTATGCCATTGTCAACGGCATGACCTCGCAGATCAACGGCCTGAACCAGGCGGCTCGCAACGCCAACGACGGCGTGTCGCTGGCGCAGACGGCTTCCGGCGCACTCGGCGAGATCGTCAGCGATCTGCAGACGATGCGCGACCTGGCGGTGCAGTCCCTGAACGCGACCAATAGCGCGCAGGACCGCAAGAACCTCGACCAGCAGTTTCAGCAGCTCAAGGCTGACATCAATACCGTAGCGCAGAACGCGTCGTTCAACGGCGTCAACATGCTCGACGGCAGCTTTCAGGGCGCCACCTTCCAGATCGGCGCCAATGCGGGCAACACCATTACCGTGGGCTCGGTCGCCGATACCCGAGCCACCAATCTCGGTCAGCTGTACACGGACGGCGCCGGTGGCGCGGCCCTCACCTACGGTGCGGCAGCGCTGGTCAAGGGCGACACCTATACGTTCAAGTACACCGATACCGCGGGCAATATCACCAGCTCGTCGCAGATCGCCCTCACGGGCAATGCCACGACCGACCTGAAGACCATTGCCGCATCGGTCAACCAGCTCTCGCAGTCGGATGGCGGCCTGGTGGCGACCATCAATGCCGCCGGTACCGGCATCCAGATCAGCAGCACCACCAGCCAGACGCCCACCGGCGCGCTGAGCGTAGCTGCGGGCAACGTCCACGTCAGCACTGGTACTCTGGCAATCACGGCTTTTGGCGTGTCGGCCGCCGCTCCGGTGGTCACGACGGCCGCCAAATTCCTCGACAGTGCCGATGTGACCAACGTCGACAATTCCAACCTGGTGCTGGCGCAGGTCGACACCGCCCTGCAGACGGTGGCGGCCTCGGGCGCTCAGCTCGGCGCCTACCAGAACCGCTTCCAGGCCGCGATCAGCGGCATCACGACGACGGCCACGAACCTGACGTCCGCGCGCAGCCAGATCCAGGATACCAACTACGCCCAAGCCACCTCGGACTTGGCAAAGGCGCAGATTCTGCAGCAGGCGAGCACGTCCATGGTAGCGCAGGCCAACATGGTGCCGCAGAACGTGTTGACGTTGTTGCAGAAGCTTCCGTAATGACAAACGGGTGGCTGCAACCCGCGATGAATCGGGGCGGGGACCGCAAGGTCTCCGCCCCGCGGCTTTTTGCAGGGCACTAAGGCGCGCTGATGGCAACCAGCGGTTCAGCGCCGGTGTCGGTGGCCAGCAGCGGCAGCGCGGGCGCGGCCGGCGGTTCGGTCATCAATGTCAGCAGCCTGGTATCGCAGCTGGTGGCGGTGACGCGGGCGCCCAAGGATACCCAGATCGCCAACCAGACTTCGCTGATCACCACCAAAATCACCGCGCTCGGCACGCTGAAGGGCGCGCTCGCCACCTTCCAGGGTGCGCTGGGCGCGATCAGCACCCCCTCGGCATTCAATTCCGAAGTCGCGAGCAGTTCCGACGCGGCAGTCTTCTCCGCTACCGCCGGCGCCGATGCCGTAAGCGGCAGCTACAGTATCGCCGTTACCAGCCTGGCTTCCGCCCAGCAACTGCTCTCGACGGCTTTTAGCGGCGGCAGTTCCGCGATCGTCGGGACCGGCACGCTGACGCTGACACTGGGCACCACCAGCTTCGATGTGGCGATCGACACCGCTCACAGTTCGGTGGCCAGTATCGCTACGGCGATCAATGGCGCGCCCGGTAATCCCGGCATCACCGCCGCCATCATTCAGGGCACGGACGGCGCACACCTGCTGCTCTCCGCTTCGCAGTCGGGCGCCGCCAATACCATCCAGATCGCCGAAAAGGACGCTGGCACCGGCCTGGCCGCGCTGGTGTACGGTGCCGGCAATACCGGCAACTACAGCCAGAACGCTCCGGCCGCCGACGCCAGCTTCAGTGTCGCCGGCGTCGCCTACACCAGCCCCAGCAACACCGTTGCCGATGCGCTGACCGGCGTGACGCTGAGTCTGACCGGCACCACCACCACCGGCAATGCCGCGAACTTGAGCATCGCCACGGATACCAGCGCGGTAACAAAGAATATCCAGGGTTTCGTGACCGCGTATAACACCATGCAGACCGTGCTGGCGGGTCTGGGCAGCTACGACGCGGCCAGCGCGACGGCCGGGCCCATGCTCGGCGACCCGCTGCTCAGTGGCGCCAAGAACCAGATCCACCAGGCGCTGTACAGCCTGGTTGGCAATTCGAACTACAATTCCCTGGCCAGCATCGGCATCACCACCCAGAGCGACGGCTCGCTGTCGATCAACAGCGGCCGACTGCAGAGCGCAATGGCGGGCAACTTCGCCGCCGTCAGCCAGCTGTTCAGCGGCACCAACGGTATCGCCTCGCAGCTCAACAAGCAGATTGGCGCCGAGCTCGCCGGGGGTGGGGCGCTGGACAGCCGCGCCAAGACGCTCACCAAGCAGAACAGCGCGCTGACCGATCAGACCACGGCGCTGAACAAGCAGATGGATGCTCTGGCGGCGACCCTGACGCAGCAGTACTCGGCGCTCAACTCGCTGTTGTCCTCGCTGCAGACCACCTCGGCCTACCTGACCCAGGCCTTTGCCGCACTGCCCACCGTACAGGGCAAGTCCAACGGTTGACCCGGGAGCGCGCGCGGCACGACCCTTCAGTTCACGGGCTGCGCGCCGTTAGCAGAGCAACCAGCAAGGTTCGGAGTATCGGTCTGTGAGCGCCTACGGCACCAAATCCAAGCTCGCGGCTTACCAGAGCGTGTCCGTACACGGCGGGGTCTCCGATGCCGATCCGCACGCGCTGGTATTGATGCTGATGGACGGCGCGCTCGAACGCGTAACCATCGCGCGCGGTTGTCTCGATCGTGGTGAGATCGCCCGCAAGGCGCAGCTGCTGAGCAGTTGCACCACGATCATTGCTGAGCTGCACGGCAGCCTGAATCTGGAGCAGGGCGGAGCATTGGCTGTCAACCTGAGTCAGCTCTACGACTACATGATGCGCCAGCTGCTGCGTGCCAATGTCGACAACAATGGCGAATGCCTCAGGGAAGTGGCGAGCCTGCTGAGCGAAATCCGCAGCGCCTGGGTGGCCATCGGACCGGTGGTACGCCCGCCGCGGCCAGCGCCCGGCGGTACTGGCTAATCGGCGCGTCGGCGTGGGATTGTTTAGAATAATGACCGCGGCGCGCAGCCTGCCAGTGGAGGACAATCCGATGGGAGCCGGGGATTTTGAAGGTGCCGATACCGTGGTGCTGCACAACGAGCTCGCCTACCAGGATGTGCTGCCGGTGCAGTGGCGTACGCTGGTGCAGGCGCCCGATCGCTACGAACTGGGCAATTTCAATGATGCCAATCGGCTGCTGCTGCAGGCCTGTGTCGCTGTAGAGGAGCAGCCGATACGCGATAAGCATGAGGAACTGACGCCGCTGGCGGCGGAACTGGCACGCCTCGACTTGAAACTGAATTTGGTATTGCGGCTGCTCGAATCACTGATTGAGAAAGCGCCGGCGGCGGCTGCGGTGCCGGTGCAGTTCAACGCGCTGGGCGCCTCATGGCAGCAGAAGACGCTCATACCTCCGGTGGGTGGGCGCGGGATATTGAGCATCCGGCTGCGCGCATCGCTGCCGCAATCCCTGGATCTGTACGCTGAGGTCACCGACAACCACGGCGGCGGCATGCGGGCGGCGTTCGTGGATTTAGCGCCACCGGTCGCCGAGCTGATACAGCAGTTCTGCTTCCTGAAGCACCGGCAACGGATTGCCGGGGCCCGCAAGTCCCGGAATAGCTGACGAAACTGCGACGATGCGCACGCCCGGCGCGTGACGCAGTTCCGACTTTTCGCTCATTTCGTTCGTAATATGTTCACACGGTGTTGACATCAACGGCGTGAGGACACAGGTGAAACTAGCGGTTGCGGGAGGGGGCATTGCGGCAGCGATTCTGCCTACCGGTGAATCGGCGGCCATACGCTGCGTCAACCGACTGATTGAGCAGGTGGCGGCCTACGATAGCAACGTGCTGATTCTGGGTGAGTCCGGAACCGGCAAGGAAGTCGTTGCCCAGGCGATTCATGATCTGTCCAGCCGTCGCGATCGACCGTTCGTCGCCATCAATTGCGGAGCCATTCCCAGCGAACTGCTCGAGAGTGAGCTGTTCGGCCACGAAAAAGGGGCCTTTACCGGCGCCCTGAGTACGCGCCGCGGGCGCTTTGAGCTCGCCGAAGGCGGTACCGTATTTCTGGACGAAATCGGCGACATGAATCCCGTCATGCAGGTTAAGTTGCTGCGCGTGCTGCAGGAGCGCAGCTACGAGCGCGTGGGCGGTTGCACGCCGCAGCGCTGCAACGTGCGCATCCTGGCCGCCACGCATCGCAATCTCGAAGAGCGCATAGCCCAGGGCAGTTTTCGCGAGGATCTGTTCTACCGGCTGAATGTCGTGCCGGTGGAAATACCGCCGCTGCGCGCGCGCGCCGAGGATCTGCCACTGGTGATCGCGGCTTTATGCGAACGGGTGCTGCGGACTCACCGGCAGGTGGTAAGGCTGCTGCCCGAAACCATACTGGCTCTGCAGCAATACCGCTGGCCCGGCAACGTGCGCGAGCTGGCGAATCTGCTCGAGCGCATGGGCGTGCAGTGTGGTGGCGCGCCAGTGGGTGTCGCCGATCTGCCGCCGCGCTACCGCCCGGCGGATTGGCAGCCGGATGCGGTCGTGGAACCTGCGGTGGTGGCCGCTGCGCAGCGTCTGCACCGCGATCCGCCCACCGCCGTAGCACCCACCGTCGTAGTAACTGCCGCCGCAGTGCCGGCTGCCAATGCGGAGATCCTGAGCGAACTGCCCAATGAAGGTTTCGATCTGCGCGCCTATCTCGAAAATCTCGAGCGCCGGCTGATCTGCAAGGCGCTCGAGGCCGGCGGTGGCACCGTCGCGCAGGCGGCACGCCTGCTCGGACTGCGGCGCACCACGCTGGTGGAAAAACTGCGCAAGTACGGTCTCGCTGGCGGGGAGCTTAGCGCGACGGGAACTTGACGATTGCCGGCGGCAAACCCCTGCCGCTGAGACCGCCATCACATCTTCAGGGCCGGCACGCAACTTGCTCTCTCCATGGTCAGACGACCTGAAAGCAAGGCAGAGCAATCCCGATGCCCACGACACTCGAATCTCAAGCGCACGCCGGCACGGCGGCTCCCATCGGCACCGATGGCGCGGATCCGGTGGCCTGTGATGCCGCCTCGCTGCAACTTCTGGAACTCGCGCGCCGTGTCGCCATAAGCGATTGCACGGTGCTGATTGCCGGCGAATCCGGCACCGGCAAGGAAGTGGTCGCCCGTTTCGTACATCGCCATTCGGCGCGCCACCTGGGCCGCTTTGTGGCGGTCAATTGCGCGGCGATACCCGAGCACATGCTTGAGGCGATGCTGTTCGGCTGGGAGCGCGGCGCCTTCACCGGCGCACACGCCGCGCACGCCGGAAAATTCGAGCAGGCGCAGGGCGGCACGCTGCTGCTCGACGAGGTTTCGGAGCTGCCGCTGGCGCTGCAGGCGAAACTGCTGCGCGTGCTGCAGGAGCATGAGGTGGAGCGCCTGGGTGCGCGTCTGCCGGTGGCGCTCGACGTGCGTCTGCTGGCGACCACCAATCGGCGCCTGCGTGAAGAGGTGGCGGCGGGCAGATTTCGCGAAGATCTCTACTACCGCCTGAATGTTTTCCCCCTGGCGCTTTCGGCGCTGCGCGCGCGGCCGGCCGACATCCTGCCCCTGGCAATGCGTCTGTTGACCAGCCATTGCAAACCCGGCACGCGTATTCCGGCGCTGACGGCTGACGCTGCCCAGCAATTGCTGGCGCACGATTGGCCCGGCAATGTGCGCGAGCTGGACAACGTCATGCAACGCGCCCTGGTGCTGTGCGATGGCGACAGCCTGGCGCCCGAGCACATTTCCTTTGAGCAGCTCGGTGCGCAGGCTCCCGCCGGCGCCGCCACCGTGGCCACATCAGCCGCCGCCAGGCGCAGTGTCAGCACCGGTCTCGCGCAGACGCGCGCCGCAGCCGAATACGAGCTGATACTCGCCAACCTGCGCCGCGGCGGCGTGAGCCGTGAGCACATTGCCGAACGCCTGGGAATCAGCCCGCGAACGCTGCGCTACAAGATGGCACGCATGCGCGCCGCCGGCATCGGCCTAAACCTGAATGGGAGTGTCGCATGAGCCAGATGCAGATCAACGAAGTGCTGGCGCAGATACGCAGCTTTTCGGTTACCCGTACCGCCAGCGCCAGCAGCGCCCCGGCCAGCGGCGTCAGCGGATTCGGCGAGCTGCTCAAGCAGGGCATCGACGCCGTCAACCATGCCCAGCAGGGTGCAGCGAGCCTGGCCGATTCCTATGAGCGGGGTGTGCCCGGGGTGGAGCTCGCGCAAGTCATGCTCGAATCGCAGAAGGCGGCCATATCTTTTCGCGCGCTGACTGAAGTGCGCAATCGCCTGGTGACCGTGTACCAGGACATCATGAACATGGCGATTTAGGTGGTTGTAACCCATGGCCAATGAGCAATTACTGGCGGCGCCGCGCGCCGCAACCTTCAACCTGCGGCCGGTGCTGCTGCTGTTTGGCATCGCTGCCGCTGTGGCAGCAGGTGTCGGCGTCATGCTGTGGTGGCAGGGACCGAACTGGAGCGTGTTGTACGGCAACCTGGAGGCCGCCGATGCCAGCCAGGTGGTCCAGGCGCTGCAGACCGCGGGTATCAAGTACAAGCTCAACGACGCCACCGGAGCGGTGATGGTGGCGGCCGATCAGGTGCGCGAGGCGCGCCTCAAACTCGCTTCGCAGGGACTGCCGGAAAGCAGCAGCAGCGGCCTTGATCTCATCAACAAGGAATCCGGGATTGGCGTCAGTCAGTTCATGGAGACGGCACGCTACCAATATGCGCTTGAAACGGAACTGGCGCGCACTATCGCCACGATAAAGTCGGTGGTGGCGGCGCGCGTCCACCTGGCTATCGCCCAGCAGTCCGCCTTCGTGCGCGATCGTCGCCCCAGCAGCGCCTCGGTGCTGCTGCAGGTCCGGCCTGGCGCACGGCTCGAACCCGACCAGGTCCAGGCCATCGTGCACTTGGTCGCCTCGAGCATTCCGGAGCTCAGTGCCGACCAGGTGACGCTGGTTGACCAGCAGGGTCGGCTGTTGACTGCGGTCGGCTCGGGGCTTGCGAGCATTCAGAGTGAACGCTTCGCCGCCGCGCAGCGCGTCGAGGACGCGTACGCACAGCGTGTGGAGGCGCTGCTGGTGCCGTTGTTTGGGCCTGGCCGGGTGCGGGCCGAAGTTACCGTCGATCTTGATGCCAACGACAATGAGGAGGCGCACGAGCAATACAAGCCTGACAGTGCGGTGGTACGCAGCGAGCAGACCGCGGAACAGACCGCCCCGGCTGGAGAAGCGGCCAGCGGCGGCGTGCCCGGCGCTCTCAGCAATCAACCGCCGGTCGGCGGCAGCGTGGCGGCTCCGGCTGCCGGCCCCGTGCGCGCCGCCACTGCCAATGCTGCCGCTGCGCCAGGCGCCGCGGCGGGTGCTGCCGCCGGTGCGGCCGCTTCCGGCGCCGCCGCCACGGTGCCGGAGAGCGTCAGCAAGCAGGCAACACGCAATTTCGAAATAGATCGCACGCTCAGTTACACGCACCAGCCGGGTGGCCGCATCAAGCGGCTCACGATCGCGGTGTTACTCGACAATCAGACCAAGGTGGCTGCCGATGGCAAGAGCAGCACCGAGCCGCTCAGCAAAACGCAGCTTGACGACATCACGCGGCTGGTCAAGAACGCGACCGGTTTCGATGAAGCGCGCGGTGACAGTGTCAGCGTCGTCAACGAGGCGTTTCATGCGGACAACGCCCAGCTGCAGCCCGACAGCGTGCCGTTGTGGCAGCGTCCTATGGTTCAGGATATCGCGCGGCTGGCGCTGGGCGCCCTGGTCATGCTGGCCATTGCGCTGGGCATCCTGCGACCGATGATTCGCAGCCTCACTGCCGCGCCGCTGCCGCAACTGGCCATGGCCGATCGGCATGAGGCCGGCGCGGCCGGCGGCGAACTGGTGGGCGGAGCCGGTGCCGCTCAGCCACTGGCCTATGAGCAGCAGCTGGTGCAGGCCAAGACCATTGTCGCGCAGGATCCGAAGCGCGCCGCGCAGGTCGTCAAGACCTGGGTGGGTGAGTGATGAGCGAGCTCGCCAGCAGCCGTTCCGGTGTTGAACAGGCGGCGATCCTGCTGTTGACGCTTGGCGAACAGGATGCCGCCCAGGTACTCAAGCACCTGGGCGCCAAGGATGTACAGCGGGTCAGCGCCGCCATGACACAACTGGCCGGCATTTCCCGCGAGGACGTCAGCAATGCGCTCGGCCAGTTTGCGGCACGCGTCGAGCAGCAGACCTCGTTCGGCATCGATTCCGGCGACTACGTGCGCAAGGTGCTGACCGAGGCGCTGGGTACCGACAAGGCCGGGAGCGTCATCGATCGGGTGCTGCGCGGCCGCAGCAGTCGCGGCCTGGAGGCGGTCAAGTGGATGGAGCCGAAGGCCATCGCCAGCATGTTGCGCCACGAGCACCCGCAGATCGTCGCCATTGTGCTGTCCTATCTGGAACCCGATCAGGCCGGTGCCGTGCTGATTTCCATGCCGGAGAGCATGCGTGCCGACGTGATAGTGCGCGTGGCGATGCTCGATGGCGTGCATCCTTCGGCGTTGAACGAGCTCGACGAAGTGCTGGAAAAGCAGTTCACGGGCAGTGGCGCCAGCAAGACGTCCGGGTTCGGCGGACCCAAGGCTGCGGCCGAGATACTCAACCTGGTGGGTGCGGCGTCCGAGGGCAAGATCATCGAGGAGATCGCCAAGAGCGATGCCACGCTCAGCCAGCGTCTCCAGGATCTGATGTTCGTATTCGACGATCTGATCTCGATTGACGATCGCGGCATGCAGGAACTGCTGCGTGAGGTGCCCGGTGACAAGCTGATCCTGGCGCTGAAGGCAACCAATGAGGAATTGAAGCAGAAATTCTTCAAGAACATGTCCGAGCGCGCCTCGCAGATGCTCAAGGACGATCTCGAGGCCAAAGGGCCGGTCAAGCTCAGCGAAGTCGAAGCGGCGCAGAAGGAAATTCTGGTGACCGCCCGCCGCATGGCCGACGAAGGCCGGGTGCAGCTGGGCGGCAAAGGTGGAGACGAGTATGTCTGAGGCGACTACGCTGGCCGCCTGGACGCTGCCGCGGGTCGATGGGCCGGTGGTTGGCCAGCGTCGGATCGAGAACCTGAACGCATTGGAGCGCGAGGCCTGGGAGCATGGTGTCGCTGAAGGCCGTGCGGCCGGCAATGCCGCGGTCCAGAGCGCGCAGCAACAGCTGCTGGACCAGCAGTCCCTGCAGGTCGCGCGCCTGGCCGCCATACTCGACCTGCTGGCGCGGCCGTTGCTCGAGCTGGACGCCAGCGTGCACCAGCAACTCGGCGCTCTGGCCGGCGCCATTGCCAGACAACTGGTGCGCCGGGAGCTGCGCATCCATCCCGAGCAGATCATCGCCGTCATCCGCGAGACGCTGGTATTGCTGCCAGCCAGTGCGCGGGAAGTCCGCATTCACCTGCATCCCGAAGATGCCGCGCTGGTGCGCGAGCGCCTGAGCGAGCCGGGCGCCGAGCGTGCCTGGTCGCTCATCGAGGATCCGGTGGTCGGACGCGGCGGTTGCCGCATTACCAGTGAATACTCAACTATCGATGCGCAGGTCGAGTCGAGGCTTGGTGCGGCCATCGCCACGGCGCTCGGGGATGAGCGCGTGACGCCGGCTGGAGCACCATTGTGAGCGGGATGCGCCAGCGGCGCCAGGAACTCTGGGTTCAGGGTCTGCGCGATGCCGCGCTGCGGGTTACGAATCTGGCACCGCCGCCCGTGGCCGGTCGCCTGACGCGCATGGTCGGCTTGACGCTCGAGGCGACCGGTTGCCTGGCGGCCGTGGGTGATCGCTGTGAGATCGTCACGTCCGACAACGCCCACATCGACGCCGAGGTAGTGGGCTTCGCCGGCGAGCGCCTATATCTGATGCCCACGGGCGACCTGCATGGACTGAAGCCCGACTCGCGGGTACTGCCCATTCCATACGCTGGCACGGTCGGTGTCGGCCCGGGACTGCTCGGGCGGGTCATCGATGGTGCCGGTGAACCGCTCGATGGGCGCGGTCCGCTGCTGGTCGAACGGCGCGTGCGCCTGACCGGCACGCCGGTGAACCCACTGGCCAGGGCGCGCATCACCGAACCGCTGGACGTCGGCGTCAGGGCCATCAACGGCCTGCTGACAGTGGGGCGCGGCCAGCGCATCGGACTGTTTGCCGGCAGCGGTGTCGGCAAGAGTGTGCTGCTGGGCATGATGGCGCGCTACACCCAGGCCGATGTGATTGTCGTCGGCCTGATCGGCGAGCGCGGCCGGGAAGTAAAGGAATTCATCGAACGCATACTCTGCAGCGCCGGCTTGGCGCGCGCCGTAGTCATCGCGACACCGGCGGATCATCCGCCACTCATGCGCCTGCACGGCGCCTGGCTGGCCACCTCGGTAGCCGAATATTTTCGCGATCAGGGTGCCAGCGTGCTGCTAATCATGGACTCGCTGACCCGCTTCGCACAGGCGCAGCGTGAGATCGGCCTGGCAATCGGCGAAGCACCCGCCACCAAAGGTTACCCGCCATCAGTATTTGCGCGGCTGCCGCAGCTGGTGGAGCGCGCCGGCAATGGCTGCAATGCCCGCGGCTCCATTACCGCCTTCTATACCATCCTGGTCGAGGGCGACGACCACAACGATCCAATCGCCGATGCCGCGCGCGCCATTCTCGATGGCCATATCGTGCTGTCGCGGCGTATCGCCGACGGCGGCCGCTATCCGGCGATCGATGTGGAGGCGTCGGTGAGTCGTGTGATGAACGACATCGCCGCGCCGGAACATCTGGACGGTGCCCGCCGATTGCGCCAGTACTCGGCGCTCTACGAGCACAACCGCGACTTGATCACGATCGGCGCCTATCAGCGCGGGAGCGATCCACGCATCGACGACGCCATCGGCCGCTGGCCCCGTATCGAGAGCTATCTGCGACAGGACATGCACGAACGCGTGTCGTTGGCCCACAGCACCGCACAGCTGCAACAGCTGCTGGCGGCCGGCACCGTTGCCAAATGAGGAGACAAAGAATGTTGAAGCGTAGCAGTCGATTGCAGCCGGTCAAGGAGCTGGCTGGACAGAACGAGCGGCAGCAGGCGACGCGCGTTGCCGAGGCCGAGCGCCGGCTGAGCGAAGCCGAGCGGCGGCTGCAGGAACTGCAGCACTACCGACTCGAGTATGAGCAGGGCTTTCGCACCCGTGCCACGGCCGGAGCGCCGATGCGCGGCCTGCGGGACCAGCAAGTATTCATCGCGCGACTCGGCGAGGCGATTGTCACACAGCAGGGTGTCGTCGAGCAGTTGCGCGGCGACTGCATGCAGGCGCGTTCAGTGTGGCGCGCGGCCGCCACCCGTAAGCAGGCGGTCGGCAAAGTGGTGGAGCACGCCAACACGGAGGAAAACAAAATGGAAGACCGGCAACTGCAGTCCGAGAGCGACGAGCGCGCCCAACGCATGCTGGTGTCGCGATGACCCCGCGGGCCACGGCGCCGCCGTTCGAGGGCGCGGTAAGCGGCAAGGAATTGCCGGTGGTGCCGGCGACTGCGGGCAGCGGCGGTTCCGGCGCGCTGTTCTCGGCGGCGTTGGCCAGCCTGCGGCTGGATCCGGCGCCCACGGTGCCAACAGCGGCAACAACGGCGACCGTCGCGTCGATTGCGCTGCCGGCCGCGTTGCCGCCAGCAAACGCAGCGCCGCAAGAATCAACGGCGGGGCCGGCCCCGGTGCCAACCGCGGCGCCAGACAGCAAGGCGAGCTACGCGGTGCGTGCCCAGGTGTCATTGACGAGCATGCTGCAGCAGCTGCAGGCCAAGCTGCCGGTCCCCGGCGCGCTGCCAGCCGCTACGAATAAGGTGCCGGTCGCGGCATCCGCTGGTGCCGCCGCGCAGACGCCGGAACTCAAGAAGCCGGGAGCCGTGAAAGGCAAGGCGGCGAATCCCGCCAATCGCGGGTCGGCCGCAGCCGCGGACGCAGCGACGGGGGCGGGCGCGTCCACGAACGCCGCGAGCGCGGCACTGCTGCTGGCTGCGATGCGGCCGCTCGGCGACGATGCTCCGGTGGCGGCGAGCCCGGGCCGTGGTAAATCCGCGACGGCTCCAGTCGCACTGCTCGCACTGGCGGTCGAGCTGGTTCAGGCGAACAGACCCAAGGTCGCGCCACAACCCGGCACGGCTGCCAATCCGCAGCCAGTCCCGGGTGATGCCGCCGCGGCTGCTGCCAGCAGCGCGGGACCCTCGGATGCGCCGGCCATATCCTCGATGTCCCTGCTGGCCGACCTGGTCAGTGATATTTCCGCCCGTCCCCAGTCCAACAACGGCACGCAGTCGGACAGTGGCGCTGGCGCTGGCGCTGGCAACGGCAATGACAAAGGCGCCGCTGCGGACGGCGGTGCCCTCGCGAATCGTGCGATTACCGAACTGGCAGGTGCTGTGCAGATCGTGCCGGGTACCAGTGTCCAGACGCCGACGACGGCTACCGCGGTGAGCGTCGCGGTGCCAGTAGCGGACCGGCAATGGGCCCACGCCGTTGCGACGCGCGTGCTGGTGCTGGCTGGCCAGAAAATCGAGTCGGCCACGCTGCGGGTGAACCCGGAGCACCTCGGGCCGATCGACGTGCACATCGACATGCAGGAATCGCACGTCAATGTCAGCTTCGGCGCCGCGCACGTCGAGACCCGCAGTGCCCTGGAACTGGCCTTGCCGCAATTGCGTGAAGTGCTGACCGGTGCCGGGTTGACGCTGGGTGAAGCTACCGTGCAACAGCAGCTGCGACGTGAGTCACAGAATGCGCCCAGCGCGGCGCACACCGCGCACAACCCGGCCGATAGCGACGTTGAGCTGGCACACCGACCGCGCCGACAACTGACACTGATCGATGAGTATGTCTGAGCGGCGCCAAAAAACCGGCTGGCACGCACTTTGCTTCATCCACCCTAAGAGCTACCAATCCAGGACGAAT
>Ga0075026_100000016_pt1 | contig 48409 bp, 41 predicted proteins | sample Str012_2_FD_71392 | JGI IMG/M metagenome (GOLD analysis project Ga0075026, IMG submission 71392) | Freshwater sediment microbial communities in response to fracking from Pennsylvania, USA - Straight Creek_MetaG_SC_2012 | ecosystem: Environmental > Aquatic > Freshwater > Creek > Sediment... | reverse complement strand
ATATTATTGTTTGGTATTGTACAATTGCTTCACCGCTGCAGCACACAACACTTTATTGTAAATCCTGATTTCATCAATAGCGCCATTAAAATAATATGGATATTGCGGGTCTCCATGCTTTCCAATAAACAGCTCCTGGTCATTGGCTGTAAAAGCGCCTGCTTGTGCTAATGTTTTCTTTAAAACGCCATCAACATATATATTACACTGTCCGTCACCATAAGTATAAACTACATTATACCATTTATTGGTATGCACATAAGTACTGCTGTCTGTCGCACCTGTTCTGCCGCTCAAATCACCATAGGCGCCATAAAATATTTCTCTTGAGGTATCTACTGCATTCTGACAACCGGCCAAAGAATAAAAACGAAGCGCATAAAACCCATTTATGAAATCATTCCAGCCTTTTCCAAACACCTGGTTATTCACACAATTTGCGGAATAAAAACCTTTGGGTTTGATGGTTGCCATTAAAGTAATCGCTTTGGCAGGATTAAGGCTCACACTATTTGCCGCTTTCATGTAATTGCTGCTTCCATCAAATAAATAAGCATTATTTGCTCGTCCATACCTGTCAGCAGTCTTTACAGCTCCACTGTTGAGAATGATATGATTACTATTACCGCTGCTGTCGTTCAATGTACCATTGTTGAAATTGTAATAGGCCACAAGACCGTCCGTTAAGTCATAGCAAGAACAGGAACTGCTGTCAACAATCCGGATGGTGTCTTTTACATAAACAGTATCCGTAACAACTTCCTTTTTGCAGGAACTCATATTTACCTGGAAGGAAAACAAAATGATAAAGAGGCATAATATGCCGGCTACGGACTTTACTACTTTCATAAATGAGGTTTAAATGATTAGAGCTATGTTTTGGATAAAAATACAACAGTCAACGTAAAAAAAAGCAAAATAGTGCCTCTTTAACTATATTTAAATTGCACTCATTTTTATTGAATTAATTTAAAGTGATTTATTGCGTGGAACCAGCAGGCGCATCTATTTTTTTAACCCCAGTGCCTGACCGTTTTTTAAACGTTTATACGTAGCCAAACCATCCGCCTGCTTTTTACGGTACAGCCCGGTAAACCTGTGTGGCCAAATAGCACAGCAGCTGTATATTTGCCGTTTATAAAGACTACAAAAAAATAATATCACTATATACCCCTGTTAAACTTATTAAAACATGCCCATCATCACTGGCCAGTTAGCCGATGTTTTTAACCGCCGCATTTACCCGGCCAGCGTTTTGTTTGAACAAGGAAAAATTGTATCGATACTGCCGCTTGCCGCCACCGCAGCGGTGCCGGATCATTTTATTATGCCGGGTTTTACGGATGCGCATGTGCACATAGAAAGCTCTATGCTGGTGCCGGCAGAATTTGCAAAACTGGCCGTGGTACATGGCACGGTATCCACCATCAGCGACCCCCATGAAATAGCCAATGTATGCGGCCTGCCCGGCGTGGAATTTATGATTGAAAACGGCAATACCGTGCCGTTTAAATTTAATTTCGGAGCCCCCAGTTGTGTGCCCGCTACCATTTTTGAAACAGCCGGCGCTGCTATTGATGCAGGTGATATTGAAAAATTATTGCAACGCAACGACATCCGCTACCTCACCGAAATGATGAACTTTCCGGGCGTATTAATGAACGATGAGCAGGTGATGAAAAAAATTGCGGCCGCAAAAAAAACAAACAAACCAGTGGATGGCCATGCACCCGGCCTGCGCGGCGAAAAAGCAAAACAATACATCCAGGCCGGCATCAGTACCGACCACGAGTGTTTTACGGCTGCCGAAGCGCTGGACAAACTACAGTTTGGTATGAAGATCCTGATACGTGAAGGCAGTGCCGCAAAAAATTTTGAAGCCCTGGTTGACCTATTGAACGATTACCCAGAAATGATCATGTTCTGCAGCGATGACAAACATCCCGACAGCCTGGTAGCGGGCCATATTAACCAGCTTTGTGCCAGGGCAGTTGCCAAAGGCATTGATGTTTTTAAAGTATTACAGGCTGCCTGCATCAACCCTGTTCTGCATTACAATACCGGCGTGGGCCTGTTGCGCCCCGGCGACCCGGCAGATTTCATTGTTGTAAAAGACCTGCAGCAGTTTCAGGTGCTGCAAACTTATATCAATGGTGAAAGGGTGGCAGAAAACGGTCAGACCTTGCTGTATACAAAAACCGGTAACAAAGCGCTGGCACCCATCAACAATTTTAATTGCAGCCCTAAAAAACCGGCCGATTTTGCCATTGAATGGAGCAATGAAAAAACCATTTTGGGCATGGAGGCACTGGATGGCCAGCTTATCACCAATAAAATAGCATTTGCACCTACCGTAGTGGAAGGCAACATTACCACGGATCTTACAAATGATATTTTAAAGATTGTGGTGGTTAACCGTTACCAGCAGGCTCCGGTGGCAAAAGCATTTATCAGGAATATTGGATTGAAAGAAGGCGCCATTGCTTCTTCGGTGGCGCACGACAGTCATAATATAGTTGCCGTTGGTGCAGACGATGAAAGCATTTGCAAAGCGGTAAACCTGGTGATTGAAAAAAAAGGCGGCATCAGCTGTGTAAGCAATGAAGCAGAAATGGTGCTGGGCCTGCCGGTTGCAGGCTTAATGAGCCATGAAAATGGATACGATGTGGCCAATGCCTATACCGCCATAGACGCCATGGCCAAAAGCCTGGGCAGCCCATTGTCTGCACCATTTATGACACTTTCTTTTATGGCCCTATTGGTGATTCCGCATGTAAAACTGAGCGATAAAGGATTGTTTGACGGAGATGCATTTGCTTTCACCTCCATCCCCTCTCCGTAAAATTTATTACTAATTACAAATATTGTATACCCTTGAATCAAAGCATCTTTTATTTTTTCAAATTGCTTTTTCATAAATACCCGTCACTATTTTATAGTGATCCTTACGGAGGGGCCGGAGCTGGGGTATTTCACCGCCTTTTTGCCTTATTTTACCGTCTTTTAAGCCGTCCAGGCCTTAAAGCACTAGCCGGACACTGTGTAGCGGCTTAGTTTTGACTCATTAAATCATTTGAATCATGGATACGCAAAACCAGGACCCCAATTTCAACAACCCACGTCATACCGGACGTGTGTATGGTGGTCTGTTCTTACTGGCAATAGGTGCAATATTTTTTTTAAAACAAGCCGATTTTTTCTTTTTCCCGGGCTGGCTTTTTTCATGGCCCATGATACTGATAGCCGTTGGTATTTATACCGGCCTTAAACATAATTTCAGGGGAGCAGGCTGGATCATCCCCATTGCCATCGGGTTTATTTTTTTGATAGACAGGATGGACTTTGGCTTTAACCTGCACCGTTTTATTTTTCCCATAATACTGGTATGCATTGGGCTCTCACTGATTCTGCGGCCCAAACATGGTGGTTTTGATAACTGGGGCGGCCGCCGCTACCGCAGGAACCGCGATTACAACCAACCGGGTTACAGCAATTATACCGATACCAGCAGCAATACAAGCAGTCATCCGCAGCCAACCAGCACCGGTACAGAATCGGCACCCAACGATTTTTACAAAGCCGATTATACCAATAACGGCCAGGATTTTATAGACATAACCGCCGTACTCAGCAATTCGCAAAGAATTGTGGTCTCCAAAAATTTCAGGGGGGGCGAAGTAACTTGTTTTATGGGTGGCGCAGAAATCAATTTAACCCAGGCGGATATTACCGGTTCTGTGGTGATAGATTTAACCACCATTATGGGTGGCGTAAAACTGATAGTGCCGCCCAATTGGGAAGTGAAGTCTGAAATTAGCACCATCATGGGCGGTGTGGAAGATAAACGGCAGATACAGGGCAAAATCATCGACTTTAACAAAGTGCTGGTGCTAAAAGGCACAGCGTTTATGGGCGGTATCGAATTGAGAAGTTATTAAAATAAATCTGGCGCTTGTTCGTCCTGCCAATAGTGTTGTGTTTGTTATGTTTCCGTATCCAGGGAAAGCCATCACCCAACCCTTCCGTTTACATTCAACTTCAACCAAAAAATATTGTATGAACTGGTACCTGACCAAGATTGTCTATCAGATCATTTGTGGCGAAGGCAACCACACGCCGCAGTTTGATGAACAACTCCGCCTGATAGCGGCCGATGATGAGCAGCAGGCTTTTCAGAAGGCACAGCGCATTGGCATCATGGAAGAAGAAAGCTTCCTTAACCAGCAAAAACACCTGGTAAGATGGGAATTTATTGATGTATGCGAGTTGTACAAATTAAGTGAGCTGATTGATGGCGCCGAAATATACAGCCGGATACAGGAAACCGATGATGCGGGCAGGTTTATCAGCATGGTGCGCAGCAAAGCCGATTATATTACAGGTGATAATATTTTGCGTTCTTTACAATTAATTTAAACCAACGGCTTTGGCTGCAATCCCCTTTTCACAAAAAAGATTTTTATTTGTCTTCATTGCCTGGTGGCTTATCTGGACCGCCATGCAGGCATGGATACTGTACGGGCTGGGGTTTTCATTGCAACTAAGCATTGCCGATAGTACCCTTTCCAATTTTCTGCTGGCCGGGGCCTGTGTTATCATCAGCAATAACCTGAAATATTACCTGCCGCGGCAGCAGCGTTTTGGCTACCTGCTGGTATTGTGCCTGCTTACGGCCGGAGCCTGGTTGCTGGCAGTTAAATATGCATTGCCCTTTGTAATTACCGACAATGAAAATGGCTACGAAGCCTTTCTCGTAAGATCTTTACCCGTTCGTTTTGGTGTTGCATTTTTGGTGATCGGCTGCATGTCGATGATTAGTGTGCTCTGGCATGGGTTTGAAGATCAAAAATCGAGTGCCCTGCGGAAAACAGAAGCCGAACAGCTGACCAAAGATGCAGAGTTGTTCAAACTGCGGCAGCAACTGCAACCGCATTTTTTGTTCAACAGCCTTAATTCTATCAATGCTTTGATTGGCACCCGCCCGCAGGAGGCCAGAACCATGGTACAACAATTGTCCGATTTTTTGCGCGGCACATTAAAGCGGGAAGAGCAGCAATGGATAATGGTGGAAGAAGAACTGGAATACCTGCGGCTCTATCTTGATATTGAGAAAGTTCGTTTCGGCAACCGTCTCTCCACAGTTTTTGAAAACGAAACCGGTGCACTGCAAATGAAAATACCGGCCATGCTGTTGCAGCCACTGGTAGAAAACGCCATTAAATTTGGTTTGTACGATACCACGGGCGATACCGTTATCCGCATAGACACGGCCGTTAGCAATGGCATGCTGGTGGTGACCGTTCAGAATCCTTTTGACGAAGAAACCGCACAACCCAGACAGGGCACGGGTTTTGGCCTGCATTCCATACAGCGCAGGTTGTACCTGTTGTTTGCCCGCAAAGATTTACTCAGCACCAGTGCAGCCAATCATACATTTACCACCATTGTAAAAATTCCGCAACCCCTGGCAACAACCAATGCCGGCAAAATAATGTGAGCAGTATTTCAATAAAAATTAACCATGAAAAAAGTAATTATTATAGACGACGAACCGCTGGCAAGAAGTATTGTGGCAGAATACCTGCAGGCCCATCCGCAACTGCAACTGGTACAGGAATGCAACGATGGTTTTGAAGGCCTCAAAGCCATTATGCAGCTGCAGCCGGATCTTATTTTCCTTGACATACAAATGCCCAAGATTACGGGTTTTGAAATGCTGGAACTGGTTGAACAGCCTCCCGCAGTAATCTTTACCACTGCATTTGATGAATACGCCATCAAAGCTTTTGAAACACATGCGGTAGACTATTTGTTAAAACCATTCAGCAAAGAGCGGTTCGATAAAGCCATTCACAAATGGATGGAGCAGTCAGCCACAGCCACGGCTGCGCCAACGCCTGTTTCTGCTACTGAATCTTTGCTGGAGACTGCTTCGCTGGCACCGGGGCAAAACCAGCGCATTGTTGTAAAGAACGGCGCCAAGATCAAAATCATTCCGGTGCATGATGTGTTGTACCTGGAAGCTGCCGATGACTATGTAAAAATTCATACCGCAGACAGTTACTACCTTAAAAACAAAACCATGGCACATTTTGAAAAAGCGCTGGATGCGCAGCAGTTTGCCCGCTGCCACCGTTCGTATATGGTAAACGTGCAGCACATTGCCCGCATCGACCCGTATGAAAAAGACGGTCATATCGCTATTCTTAAATCGGGTGCCAAAGTACCGGTAAGCAAAACAGGTTATGTAAAACTGCGGCAGGTGCTGGGTTTGTAAAAGGAAGTTCTTTGTGTGGTATTCTTTTTTATCGGCTGAATAGAAAAACAACTGTAAAATTAACGGCGTTTGTAAACTATCATAAATTTTAAGGCCTTACTTGCTGCCGCCATCTTTCTTTTAAGTACCTGCAAATACTTTTGGGGTGGGAATCAATTTTTCATTTCCGGCTAGTTTGATGAGTCTTCATCAAATGGCAGACATTTTTCAAAATTAAGTTTGCACTTATCAGGAATTTATCGTTTGTCATTGGGTATCCCAAATACTGAACCGGCCATTTTGCAACCAGCCAGGTGACCGCTTTCGAAAACTTGCCATCATAAACTTTTAAATGCTTGTTTTCTTCCTTTATTAACTTCGTAACGCATTGTTTGTCAGATGTAACGCATTGATGCATGCATTAAACTGTCAAAATAATAACTTAGTAAATTTACTTAGTATATTTACTAAGTTATTATTTTTATTACCTATTTATCAACAGTCTGTTTGCCAACATTATATAGCATCGGCCTAATGGTTATATTTGACTGTCTTCATCTTATCCATTCAATAGAAATAGTGCCCAGGTGATTATAAACAGTAAATCAAAACTAATTGACATTGGCAAAAACCACACACCGGATCTCTCCAATGTGGTGGTAAAAGATCTGCGCGAATACGGCGTTGAACAGGCTGGTACTTACAAGGGTGGTGTGGAAGCTTACAAAGGCATGCTGAACAAAATTCGCAGCGGTTCCATACTTACCGAACAGGACTCGATGCGGCTGGTGGCCAAAACAGAAGAAACAAAAAGCAGGATACAAAAACAAATAGATGCCCTGCTGGAAAAATATTACGAGCTGAAAAGCCGTGCAGACGAAATACACAACAGCCGCGATATTACGAAAGGCCTGGTGCCCATCAAACAAACAGAAATAAACCTGCTGAAAAACCAGGTAGATGAAATTGAAAACACCCGCGCCGCAGTGCACAACAACAAATACAACACGTTTAGCTGGGGCACTTATATTTTTCTTTTCTTCCTGTTGCTGGCGCTTTCTTTTTACCTGCTGTATTTCTACATGAGTGTAGCCGATTTTGCATTGAACGGCGTAGACCCCATGTCGCTTTTCCAGGAAGGAAGGCTGAACATACAATTGCTGCCCAACCTGCGCAGGCTGATATACCTAATTATCAATTACCCGCCATTGATTGTATTTCCCACCATTTTTTTTGCGCTCGGTACGGCTATCCACCTGTTTTCAGAAAAAGGCATCCGGTTCAAAAAAATTGTGATTGGCCTGCTGGTATTGGTTTTTGTGGGAGATCTGTTACTGGCCTTTCAGGTGCATGAAGGGGTAAACGAAATACTCATAAAAGCCAACCGCGAAGAATTTAAATCACTGGTTGTACCCGTTTATGCCGACAGCCGGTTTTACCTGGTTTTGTTCCTGGGCTTTGGCGTGTTTGCCATCTGGAGTGCCGTTTACTATTTGCTGCAGATGGAATGGCGCAAACGCAATGTTATTAAACTCCGCTACCAGCGCATTACCCGTTTGCAGGATGAAATTCTTGAGCTGGAAGAAAAGCGCATGCTGCACGAAACAGAAATTAACCACATTGCCAAACGCATAGAAAACCTGAGCAAAGAAAAAGACAGGATGGTGCTGCCGGTTGATACCATCGAAAAAAACATCAATTACTTCCGCGACGGGTGGAACGGTTATTTGTCTACTTTGTATGGCCGCGATAAAGGCGAAGAACAAATAAAAATCATCAATGAGGCATCAGAAACCTATGTACGGGAGCTAAAAGAATTCCAGGAATCATACTTTAAATAATTATACATGCGGCGTTACGGATACCTGTTACTGACAGGTTTGCTTTTCTTAGGGAGTTGTAATGAATTTCAACAGGCGGTAAAGGATGCTAAAAAAGAAATTCCACCACCGCCCAAAGACAATTACATTATCCTGCTGGATTTGAGCGATCGCATTCTCTACAACAACCAGCAGCAGGTGCCCAAAGACATTTCCATTATCAATGCTGTTTATGGCGTTTTTAAAGCAAAGCTGGGTGCAAAAGATCCTGCCCATTTGTATTATTCACTGCACGATAAATTAAAAGTGCTGATTGCTCCTCAGAAAACAACCCCCAAGAGTTTGTACGATATGGTGGGCAGCCTGCGCATTGATTTGTCGGCCGAGCAACCCGATAGAAAATCGGCCGCGATAGATTCAACAGAAAAAATCTTTAACAACGTATTGCCCGAGATTTACAAACTGGCTGTAATTGGTAATAACAGCACGGCCTATTCCGGCGCCGACATCTGGAAATATTTTAACGAAGACCTGGCAGATGATTTGGAAAAAGATGCGCAAAACACACTATTTATTATCACCGATGGCTATATGGATCTTGAAAAAGCAGAAGAGCGGCCTTCGCAAAACAACCGGTATGCCTCCTGCTCGCAAATCATTAACCTGCTGAAAAAATACCCCGACTGGGAAACAAAATTTACACAGGACGATTACGGCATGCTGTCAATAACAAAAAAATTTGCCAACCTGAAAGTGGTGCTGCTGCAGGTAAATCCCAAAGAAGACTGGACCGGCGAATACAGCCTGCTCACCAAAATTTGGGGGAAATGGTTTACTGAAATGGGCATCAGCAATTACCGCTTTATAAAAGACGACAACGTAAATGAAGTAAAAGAGTCCATGGAAAAATTCATGGACGTAAAACTAGCCGGCAAAATTGCATCGGTACAATGGACAAAGATTACAACCATCGATAGCAGTTTGATGATGGAACCCGTAGCAGGAAAAACAAAGAATGTGGCAAAAGCTTTTACGCCCGCTATTATTACGCCTGCATCAACTGAAAAAAAGCCTGCTGTTGTCAGCAGCACTGAACCAGCCCTGCAAAAAAGCCGGGCAGAAACCGGTATACCCGATGAATCGGATGCAAGTATTCTTACCGGTAAAAAAAAAGATAACCCGGCTGTAAAAAAAACAACGGCAAAAGATGATACGGATATTTTAAAAGACGGCACCCCGGCCAACGGATTTAATACAGGCATTAAGAAAGAAACGAAAAAAGAACCGTTGACTGTTTCCGGCAAACACCGTCGTTAGTCCCACTCACCTAAACTGATCAGTTTCAGCATGAAAAAATACCTTCTTTTCTTTTTCATTGGTTTACTTGTTTTCGGCAATGCCGGTGCACAGGATTATTACCGTAAAATAAACAACGCACTCCGCTATATTAAGCTGGGCAACACCTTAAGAGAGGCCCAGCAATACGATCTAAGCGAAAAATATTTACGGCAGGGTTTGCAGATCATTACTGAACAGGGCGACAAATACTGGGAAGCCGCCACCTATGAAAACCTCGGCCTCTTGTACAAAGACCAGGACAAACCGGAAGACGCTGCCCGATATTTTAACAAGGCCCTTGCCATCTACCACCAGTTAAAAATGTCTTTGAGCGAGAAAGCGCTGGAGCAGATGCTAACCGGGGCAGAAGGCAAAGAACAATCTTATGCCGGTATTGAACTGGGGGCCAAAGGCGTTAAGCTCAGCATCCTCAGCATACAACTCAACAGCAATGGCGAAGTAGAATACATTCTTAAATCAGATTCTTCTGTAAATCCAGAACCTGCAGCGCTTACCCCGCAATCGCAACAGGAAACAGCCGATGCGCTGAAGAAATTTATCGACATTGCCAAAGCCCGCTATGGCATACCTGCAGAAAGAATTTATACCGTTATCAGCAGCGGCTTGAAAGCAGAGCTGGATAAAAAAAATAAAACAAGCGATTTTATTAAAGCCGTAACACCGCCGGGAGCACCCGCAGATTTCTCCATCAGATCAGTTACCTCTGCCGAAGAAGCAGAACTGGCCGTGCTGGGTACCGTGCCGCCCAAACGCAGGTACAGCACCAGCCTTATAGATGTGGGCAGCAACAAAACCAATGGCGGCTATTTCATGGATGCATCGCAATCTTTTGATGCGGTTTATTTTCCGGTAGGCACCAAAAGTTTTGTGGGCCTGGTAAAAAATAAAAAACCGGCCAACATACGTGAGTTTGAAATTTTTGCAGAGACGCTCTGGAAAGACAGCCTTTCTCAAATTGTAAGGGATGAACTGGGCAGAAGAGCGGGTTTAAAAAACAGGAGCGCCACTTACCTGGGCGGCGGTATTGTATGGTGCATTGCTACTTACCTGTTTCCTGAAAAAGTGGACGACAATTATGTGGAGCTAACGCCAGAGCACATACGCCGTTTCCGCAGCATGGTTATTGCCAATTACAGCAAAACCATCCAGCCCGATATCTCAAACATTACCAATGAAACCCTGATGCTGGATGCCCGTAAAACCATCAGCAGGGCACAAAATACCTACGACCAGGAATCGCTGATAGCCGGTGCTGTATGGGTAGACGGACTGATGAAGGAACTGAATACCACGCAGCCGGTTAAACGCTTTTATTTTTCCAAGTATGCTTATGTAGGCTGGATATCCGGCTATATCTCCAGGGCCGTGGCAGAAGACTTCAAAAGAAAGAGTGAGCAGTAGGTTTAAGAAGCGAATAAAAAAAGGCGCGTGGGCTTTCGCCACAATGCTGGCATGGCACTGTACAAAGTCTCCGGCAACTTACTTGTTATTTTCTTACAGAATTGCGTTCGGAATTTAACTACCCATGTAAATATATTTATCCAGGAAATCGTTCCTGAATTTTCCTTTGGGATCATATTCTTTGAGCATTGTTCTGAATGCCGGAAGTTTCTCATACATAGAAGCCAGGTGTGCCGGCGACATGGTAAACAATTTGCCCCAATGCGGTTTGGCATGAAAGGGCAGCAGCACATTTTCAATAACCGGCAATAATTTTTGAACCGCCGGCCAATCCTGCTTCCAGGTAAAATGAAGGGCAACGGAAGGTTGTTTGTAGCAAGGGCTCATCCAGTAATTGTCTGCATCAATGGTGCGTATTTCTGAAATAAGCAAATGCGGCCCGGTTTGTTTGCCCAGTTTTGCCACTGCTTTTATGGCTTCCACGGCATGTTTCCGGGGTACAAAATATTCTGATTGCAGTTCTACGCCGCTGCTGGGTGTAAAACCCATTTTAAAATGCGGCATCCGCTCGTACCAGTTGCCCGGCACGCCCATTTGCCCGGTACAATTTTCCGCAGACAGATCGGCTATGGGATGCAGGTTTTTGGTAGCGGGTTTTGCGCCAAAGAAACCAGCCGTAAAATCAACTACCGTTCCCTCCGTAATTTTGCTTTTTACCCAAACTTCATTGATGTTGTCCGACTGCCAGTCGGTAAAAAAACTGACGCTGTATCCGGCACCGGCTATTTCATCAAAATGATTGTACAGCTGTGCCATGGGCAGTTGTTCAAAAACATCCTGCCGCATTTTAAAAGCGGGCTGCAGGGCCAGCGTTACCTTGCTGATAACGCCGATGCCACCCAGGCCTACCACGGCCGCTGCAAATTTTTCACCATCCTTATCACGGTGCAGCGTAACCGCTTCTCCGCTGGCCGTTATAAATTCCAATGCTACAACAGCGGTAGACAGGTTGCCATTTTTTATACCGGAGCCATGTGTGGCCGTGGTGCAGGCGCCTGCAACGGAGATATGCGGCAGCGAAGCCAGGTTGTGCAGCGCAAAACCTTTTTCATCCAGGTAGGGGCACAACTGCCCATAGTTCATACCCGCTTCAAGAGTGACTGTTTTGTCTACAGCATCCAGCTCAACCACCTTATTCATTTGCTTCAATGAAATAAAATTGTCTTTGCTGTCTGCAATGCTGTTAAAACAATGCCGGGTACCCAGCACTTTTACTTTGCTGTACTTTTTTACCAGTTCCACCAGCTGTTCCTTTGTTTCGGGTAAATACAAGCGGTCTGTACTGTACACCAGGTTGCCCGCCCAGTTTTTTAATGGCTCGCCAGGCATCAGTTGGCTCAATGGCGAAAACAAGGGTGCCGTCATAAGTGCAGAAGATAATTTGATAAAAGTTCTTTTTTCCATAAAAGCATTGGTTTAAGCAAAAGGCTGATCGTTTTTACCACAGCGAACAGGCATTTTCCATATGCTTGTCAGGCGCTTTCTGTATGTGTGTTGCAAATAAACCTGTAAACACAGATAATCTATCTAAATCCTGGTTAAATTTACCGGTAAAATCCAAACAAAACATGAAAACAATTGCAACACTGCTGATTTGCTTTTTCTTTCTTGCGCCATTACTGGGGCATTGCCAGGCAGCCGAAACGCCGGCACAGAAAATAAAAAGGCTGGAAGAAACCGAACGGATATCAGTTGTAAATGGAGACGCAGAAAAACTGTTCAAACTATGGTCGGATGATTATGTGGTAAACAACCCCGGCAATATGATACTCACTGCAGCACAAATAAAAAGTTCTATCAGGGGCGGCGGCATGCGCGGTGTTGTGTATACAAAAAACATTGAAAAAATTACTTTTATCAGAGACATTGCTATTGTAATGGGTTCAGAAATTGTAGCGCCCAAAGACAAACTCGACAATGGCGGCAAAAACCTTATCCGCCGATATACCAATATCTGGATTAAGAGCGATACCAGCTGGCAACTGGCTGCCCGGCAGGCTTCCAATATCACCGGCAATTAAACCGGTCAACTGATCAACTAGGCCTCGCCGCCCAGCCATAATGCACCATTAATTGAATTCCTGGCGGCGCCGGTTACAGAAGCCAGCACATTGTATTCTTCGCGCCAGCGCAGCACCCCTATGAGCGCCATTACCAGCGCTTCTTTGTAATTGATCAGTTGCAGATCGGGCACCACTACTTCAATACCTGTTTCTTTTAGCTTCGCACTGATGCGTTCTACCATAAAAGTATTCAATGCACCGCCACCAGTGATAAGCATCTTTGCAGCTGCTGTACCTGTCTGCACCGATTGTATAGAATTTCGTATTTGCAGGGCCACATGTTCAACCACTGTGCACAGGGCATCTGGTACAGACAACCCGTATTGCTGCACCAATGGGTAAACCGTGGCGGTGCCAAAATCGTTGGCCAGCGATTTGGGATAAGCCAGTCCGTAATACGGCAGCTCATTTAACTGAGCCAGTAGTTCTGCATGCATCTGGCCCGTTGCCGCCGTCTTTCCGCCATCATCATACGCTTTTCCGGTTGACTGAATCAGCAGGTTCAGTACACGGTTGGCCGGGCAAACATCAAAAGCAATATACTGACCGGGTTGGTTAAAAGAAAGATTGGCAATACCACCCAGGTTTAAAAAAAGTTCGTAATCGTACAACAACAGTTTCTCGCCGATGGGTACAATGGGCGCACCCTGACCGCCAAAGGCAATGTCCATGGCACGTAAATCGCTGACCACAGGCAAGCCGGTGGCGGCGGCAATGGCAGCCCCATCGCCCAGCTGCGCTGTCATTTTTTGCAGCGGTAAATGAAACGTGGTATGCCCGTGAGAAGCTACCAGGTGCACCTGGTGGTGCAGGTTGTGTGCATCAATAAACTGGTTGACAGCCGTTCCGGTATAAGCTCCATAATCTGTATGCAATAACTGGTAACCGGCAGCTGATAAATTCACTGCTTTGCTGAGTTTTTCTACCCACTGCGGGCTGTATGGCAGACAATCTGCATGCAATATTTCATAGGTCCATTTTCCAGCCGCTTCATGCAAATGAACGTATGCAATGTCCAGTCCGTCGAGCGAGCTGCCGCTCATTAAGCCAATCGCCTTGTATACCATGCTGATATTTGATTTTAGATTTCCGGTTGCAGCAATTAGATTTGCTGAAGCAAATTACGGATTACATAGTTCCGGTTGATCATCTATAGCCGGATAAAATATAAAGTGAGGATTGAAAAAAGTTTCAACACATCAAATTGGTTGCTGTCTTCATTAACCATCACATTGATTGTATTTTAAAAACTAAACTGCTAACCATGGTCGTAAATCTGAGCCAGCACTATTCTTTGCTGAGTAATTGGGTGGGTGAACTAAGAGACGTGGAAGTTCAGGGCGACCGGATGCGTTTTCGCCGTAACCTGGAACGCATTGGAGAAGTAGCCGCTTTTGAAATTAGTAAAGAGCTGGAATATACAGAGCGTGACATACAGACGCCCCTGGGCATTTCTCCCTGCAAAGAACTGAAAGAACAACCCGTACTGGCTACTATATTGCGGGCCGGCCTGCCCCTGCACAACGGTCTTTTAAATTATTTCGACAAGGCCGACAATGCTTTTATCTCGGCTTACCGCAAACACAACAAAGACGGCAGTTTTGAAATCAGCCTGGATTATGTTTCCTGCCCTGAACTGGAAAACCGTGTGGTCATTGTTTCCGACCCCATGCTGGCTACCGGCTCATCGCTGGTAAAAACCATCCAGTTTTTACGAGAAGAAGGTCATCCTTCAAAAATACATGTGGTTGCCGCCATTGCCTGCACGGTGGGTATTGAATACGTGCTGCGCAGCGAACCCAACTGCAAAGTATGGTGCGGCGCTATTGACGACGAACTGACGGCCAAGGGCTATATCGTTCCCGGCCTGGGCGATGCCGGCGATCTTGCTTTTGGTACCAAAGTGCAGATGTAGTTTCCTGGTTTTTAGGCTATGGTTGCCGGTTATTGGCTCATATCGGCTATCGGCTGCGTAAAAGAACTAAAACGAGGAATTATAAACCAATTTCGCCTGCACAAAACCCCCAATCACCTATCTGCGCCACAAGCAGCGGATTTTTTACTTTGCCGCTCTTGTAAATGTTTGTATTTTGTACAGACTATAATGACTGTCATGAAGAGAATAGCCTTGATTCTATGCCTTACTGTACTTGTGAAACTGCAAACGATTGCGCAGGACCCTCATTTTTCGCAATTTTTCTCCTCGCCGCTTACCCTTAACCCAGCCCTCACCGGCAAGTTTGACGGCGTTTTCAGGGCTGCCGGCAATTACCGCGACCAATGGCCGGCCATCAGCAAAGCATTTGTTACTTCTACCCTTTCTCTGGATGCCCCCATGCTTACCAACCGCATCAATGCCAACGATGTTTGGGGCCTGGGCTTAATGGCCATGACAGACAAAACTGCCAACGGTATTTTAAACAGCAACTATATTTCAGTATCTACTTCTTATCATAAAGGGCTTGACGAAGACGGCTATCACCAGTTGGGCTTTGGCTTCCAGGGTACGTATGCCTCCAAAAGACTGGATGGCTCACAATTGAAATTTGAAAATGAACTGGCACTGGATGGCACCTGGTCGCTGCCCAGCAACGAACCTGTAGATGGCAGGAATGTAAACATCAATTATTTCGATTTTAATGCGGGCTTGCTCTACAATGGCTCAACCGATGGCACCAATAATTTTTACCTCGGGGCATCCATGTATCATATCAACCGGCCCAAAGAAAGTTTTTTTGGCAGCGGCTTTTACACGTTGAACCCGCGATTAACCGTGCATGGTGGCGGTTATTTTAAAGTAGGAGAAACCACCACGCTGCACCTTACCGCCTTGTACAGCCAGCAGGCTGGCGCCCACGAAACAGTGCTGGGCGGCGCCGTGGCCTTTAACCTCAACAACGACGAAATTGAAACGCCCACCAATTTCTACGCAGGCAGCTGGATTCGTTTCAACGATGCCATCATCCCCTACCTGGGTTTGGAATGGAGCGATTTCAGGCTGGGCATGACCTACGACGTCAATTATTCCAGCCTAAAAGTGGGTTCACAAAGCCGCGGTGGTATTGAAGTCTCTCTGATCTACATCAAAAAACCAGCTTCTGGAAGAAAAGGAATCCCTTGTCCCAAGTTTTAAGGAAAGCAGGTAGTACCGGGCATAGAGTATTCAGACTTTCAACCAGGAGATTTTAAAGAGTGTATTTAGTAGTCAGAATAAAGTATTCAACCCTTAGCAACTATTTTTCAGTACATGACTTTTAATATTTTTGCTGTACGAAGTCTCCGGCTTTGTACCCAATGTTCTCCCGGGTCTCAGACCTGCACATTAAAAAGATTATGATAAATGACTAGCAAAGAAAATACAAGTCGCCTGATCTAAGTCCCCCCTTCAGGAGGAAGGGGGATTAAACTCCTTTTCACTTTTTGCAATCACAATCGTAGCAACAGCATTGCCGATGATATTGGTGATAGCCCTTGCTTCACTCATAAACTTATCAACGCCCAGCAAAAAAGCAAGCCCTTCCACCGGAATTTTATGAATGGCCGTAAGCGTAGAAGCCAGCACAATAAATCCACTGCCGGTTACACCTGCTGCACCCTTCGATGTAAGCATTAATATACCAATGATGCTGATGATTTCTCCCCAGCTCAAATGCACATCGTACAGTTGTGCTAAAAAAATAACAGACATTGAGAGGTAAATTGAAGTGCCGTCCAGGTTGAACGAATAACCGGTGGGCACTACCAGCCCCACCACCGACTTACTGCAACCCATTCTTTCTAATTTGTCGATAATAGAAGGCAAAGCCGCTTCAGAAGAAGAAGTGCCCAGCACTATCAGCAATTCTTCTTTGATGTATTTCAGAAATTGCCAGATGCTTTCTTTGTAATACCGCATAATGGCCCCCAGGATTACAAAAACAAAAATCAGCATGGTGGCATACACCGTCAGCATCAATTTTCCCAATGGCACCAGGGTATGCAGGCCAAACTTGCCAATGGTGAATGCCATGCCGCCAAATGCACCCAATGGCGCCAGGTACATTACATATTTCAATCCTTTAAAAACAATTTTTGAAACAAAAGAAAGCCCGTCAACAATTGGGCGTTTATAATTGCCATTGTAAAAGCTCAGCGCAATACCGGCAAAGATGGCAGCTATCAGCACCTGTAGTGTAAGATTGGAAGAGAGAAAAACTTTCCAGTCGATGCCCTTGCCGACACCGGCCGTATATTTTGAGGCATCCTGTAAGGGCAAGCCCGTTTTATCAATCTTACCCGGTTGTATAATATTGGCTACAACAATCCCGATGATCAGCGCAATGGTTGTTACAACCTCAAAATAAACCAGGGCTTTAATGCCAATCCGCCCGGCTTTTTTGAGACTGCCCATGCCACAAATACCCAGTACAATGGTAAGAAAGATGATAGGAGCAATAAACAGTTTAATCAGGTCGATAAACCGCTTGCCCAGCACTTCCATTTTTACACCTGTGGCCGGGTAATAATGGCCCAGCAGTATGCCCGCAACTATGGCAATCAGTACCCAAAAAGTAAGATTGGTAAGAATGGATTGTGTGAGGGTCTTTCTCTGTACGGGTGCTGGCTGGTACAAGCTTTAGTGTTTTAATGATTTCTTTCCGCTAACATACGGATTGTCTTTTACATAAAAACGATATGGCAGTAAAGCATCTTCCGCGGCATAATCAACCCCAATTCTGGCAGAAATTCCCATCTGCGCCTTGCCAATGATGCAGCCATCGTCTGCAATATACAGTTCACTGCCCAGCAAAGACTTACTGGTATGCCCAACCGAAATACCCAGCGCTTTTGAAACATTGCCGGGACCGCGACCTACGGCATGATCAAGCTTTTCTTTTCGCATTCTTTGCAGCATCACCGGTATGCCTTTCACCGGCTCAATGCCCCTTACAAGTATGGCATGCGGTATGTCTTTTGTGTTGGTAACTACATTAAACAAATGATGAATACCATAACAGAGATACACATAGGCAGTGCCCCCGGCCGCATACATGGTTTCTGTTCTTTTGGTACGGCGGCCGCCATAGGCGTGAGACGCTTTATCGGCAATTCCGTTATAGGCTTCCGTTTCCACAATGCGACCGGCTGTAAGCAGGCCGTCAAATTCTGTAACCAGTAATTTGCCCAGTAATGCGCTAGCAATGGCCACTACATTGCCCTGGCTGTAAAATGAAGCCCCCAGTTTTTTCATAACAAAAATATCCTCATCTCCCCTCAAAGTAATACATTTATAGCTCAATAATCCAGCTCCTTTGCTAAAAGAAATTGTAATCGCCATACAATCCTATATTAAGGCTCACCAGTTCATCAGTAAGCACCGCCTGTGGAAATGGATCATCATTCCCGGGATTGTTTACATGCTGCTGTTTTGCATCAGCATGTATTTTTTTGGCAAAAGCGCCAGTAATGTCATTGAATACCTGGGCAGCATTACCGGGCTAAGCAACTGGGCCCACAGAATGCAAAGCAGCCTGCTGGGTTTTTTCTTTACGCTCACCGGCATTATGATTTGGCTGCTGCTTATGCTGTTCTATTTTTCCCTTTACAAATACATCTGGCTCATTATTGGCTCACCGGTTTTTGCTTACCTGAGCGAAAAGACAGAAGCCCTGCTGGAAGGAAAAGAATACCCGTTCAGCTTTCCGCAATTGCTGAAAGACATGATGCGGGGTATTAAACTGGCGTTGCGCAATGCCCTCTGGCAAACCGTTTATGCCATTTCTATTCTTATCCTTTCTTTTGTACCCGTAGTAGGGCTGGTTACACCCGTTATCTCTATGCTGGTGGAATGTTACTACTATGGCTTTTCTATGCTGGATTACAGCTGCGAGCGGCATAAATTATCGCCTTCACAAAGTGTTGCTTTTATCGGTAACCGCAAGGGATTGGCCATTGGCAACGGCATTGTTTTCTACCTTATGCACCTCATCCCCATCATCGGCTGGATATTTGCGCCGGCCTATGCTGTTATAGCGGCCACTATCAGTATTTATTACCAGGAGAAGGAAGTGTAGCGAGAAAAGCGCTGAGCGATTAGTTGCCGGCTTCAAGCCGTTTACTTCGCACATCAAACCCTTGTTTCCACTCACCTTCTTACTACCCGCCGCTCATTACATATCTTTGATTCAAAAAATACCCAATGGCCAGTGCAGCAACCGGTACCGTATACCTGATTCCCTGTTTTATTGATGAAGAAAACCTGCAGACAATACCGGCCTACATTGCGGATGCGGTAAAGGAATGCCAGGTGTTTTTTGTGGAAAATGAACGCAGTGCACGCCGCTATTTAAAACAGTTGTGGAAAGAAATGATCATCGACAACTACGAATGGCATACCATACACAAGGCAGAAGAAGAGGTGAAAGATGCCTTCAAAAAAGCATTGCAGCGCGGTGTTACCATTGGCATTATCAGTGAAGCAGGCTGCCCTGGTGTGGCAGACCCCGGCCAGGTACTGGTAGAAACAGCACATGCCATGGGTGCAGCCGTAAAACCCTTTGTGGGCCCCAGTTCCATATTGCTGGCACTGATGGCCAGTGGTATGAGCGGGCAGTCTTTTCAATTTGTGGGCTACCTCCCCATCGACAATGCGGAGCGTGTAAAAACATTAAAGGAGCTTGAAACCGAATCGGCCCGGAAGAAATGTACGCAGATCTTTATTGAAACCCCCTACCGCAACAACCAGCTAACCGAAAGCATTTGCAAAACACTAAAGCCTTCTACCCGGCTGTGTATTGCCGCAGACATTAGCAGTCAGCAGGAATACATCAAAACAAAAACCATTGATGGCTGGAAAAACAAATTGCCGGACATTCACAAACGCCCGGCAATCTTTTTACTGTATGCTTCCTGAAAACCAGGATACCCGGTTTAAGGTTCTGCAATCATTTTGTCTACCACGTATTCGCTGTCTCCTCTCCAGGGCAAACTGGCATTTTTCTGCTGGTAGTGTACCGTCACTTTATGTCCTTCGTAGTTCATCATTTTTACGGCCAGGGAATCCTCGGCAACAGAAAAGTAAAATTTTTCTGAAGCAATACCCACACCGGCGGTCGACTGAATGCTGCTCAGCACCAGTTCGCCTTCATAAGTTTTAAAAACATTTCCTTTGTGAGAAAACTTTTGCAACAACCCGGTTCTGTTCCCTTCGCTGTAGGTATAATAGTAGCGCCAGTAAAAAAAGACGCATAGAAACAGGATGACAATCAGGGAGAATACACTCAAAAATTTTTTCATGGTTTTTATTTTATTACTGACCGGAATTGCTTTGGGGGGGGTGCCCGCCGGGCAAAATTACAAACCGTATTTGTCAATTAAGTAAATCAAAGCCGTCATATTTACGGCGCCCAGTTCAAGCTCACGCTTGTTTACATTTTCAAATACATCATTGCGGGCATGGTGCAAATCAAAATAGCGGTTGCCATCCGGAAACAAACCCGATACCGGTGTTTTCAGCAGCTGGTGCAGGGGTCCAATATCTGAACCACCACCACCCTGGCTAAACTGGTAAACACCATAAGGCAGAAACAAAGGCAACCATGTCTTTACTTTTGCCAGTTGTTCGGGCGCCATAGAAAAACCCATGCCCCTTGGCGTAAAGCCGCCGGCATCGCTTTCAAAAGCAAACAAATGATTTTCGCCGCTTGTTTTTGCAGCTTCCGCATAAGCTTCGCCGCCGCGTCCGCCATTTTCTTCATCGGCAAACAATACAATGCGGATGGTATGTTTCGGTTGATAGCCAAGTGTTTTTAATGCCCTGAGTACTTCTATGGAATGAACACAGCCTGCCCCATCATCCTGCGCACCTTCGGCGGGGTCCCAGCTGTCGAGGTGGCCGCCAATGGTAATAATGTCTTTGGGCGATCCTGTTCCGGTAATTTCACCAATTACATTGTGCCCGATGGTATCTGGCAGCAGCTGTGCCGCCGAATGATAATACAGTTCAATATTTTTTCCTTCTTTCAAAAGTACGCCCAGCTTGTCGGCATCACGCAAACCCATTGCCGCACAGGGTATTTTTGCGTAGCTGGAATCGTATTGTGTAAGACCGGTATGCGGGTTGTTATCGGTAGATCCGCTCATTGATCTGATTACAACCGCAATGGCGCCGTATTTGGCGGCGCGGCTGGGGCCCGAACGGCGGTATATACCCGCATCTCCATATGCATAAAATGCTTGCAGAAATTTTTCATTGAAAGGATAATTAAAGAAAACAATCTTACCCTTTACATTGTCCTTTTGTTTCTCCAGGTCATCAAAATTATTACAATACACTACCCCTGCTTTTACGCCGCTTTTTCCGGTGCCCATAGAATTGCCCAGGGCCAGTACATCCAGTGTTTCTTTGATGGTTTTACCAGCGGCATCTTTATAAGTATACCAGGCTTCGTCTTTACCAGCTCTTACCCAATGCGGCACTTTGCACTCCTGCAACCACACTTTATCTGCGCCCGCTGCCTTTAGCGTAGTTAAACCCCATTGTTCTGCTTTAAATTTCTGCGGACTGCCAGACAAACGGCCACCCACTGTTTTGCACAAAACCCGCAGGTTGTCGTAGATTTTACCGCTCACCAAAATTTCGTCTGCAATTTTTGAAATAAACAGCGAATCATCCGACTGTCCGTAAACCATGCCTGTAAAGGCCAGAAGCAATGAAAAAGTGAACAATTTCCTCATGTTTTGAAATTTTGCTAAAGATAAGGCAAACAATCATGCGTTATGGTGGTTAAGGCAGGAGGTATTAAAAGGTAAATACTGTTTTTCTGCAGCCCGGTTCAGCACGGCTTTTTTTACCAGGCAGCAACCGCTTGCGGGGTATTGGCTAACAATTATTCAGCAGGCCGGATATGACAGGCGGCAGACCGATGATATTTATTTCCGTTACCTTCGGAAACATTTTTATAAAATAATTTTGCAATAATGCGTATAGGAATTGTTTGCTACCCTACGTTTGGCGGTAGTGGTGTACTGGCCACAGAACTGGGGAAAGCACTGGCCGATAAAAACCACCAGGTGCATTTTATCACCTACCAGCAACCCGTCAGGCTGAGTGAATTCAATGCCAATATTTTTTACCATGAAGTGCGGGTACCCACCTATCCTTTGTTTGATTACCCGCCTTATGAAACCGCGCTGGCCAGCACTATGGTAGACGTTATTGCCAATAACAACCTGGATCTGCTGCATGTACATTATGCCATTCCCCATGCGTCTGCTGCCTACATGGCCAAACAGATCTTAATCAAACAGGGGAAAAACATTCCGGTCATTACAACGCTGCATGGTACCGACATCACACTGGTGGGCAAAGACAAAACCTATGCACCCGTGGTTACGTTTTCCATCAATGAAAGCGATGCCATTACGGCTGTGTCCAATAACCTGCGCGATGAAACCTACCGTTTCTTTAAAATAGAAAAAGAAATAGAAGTCATCCACAATTTTGTAGATGTACACCGCTTTAATAAAAAACCGATCGATGCATTCCGCCGGGTAATTGCCCCTGCCGGCGAAAGAATTGTGTTGCATGCCTCTAATTTCAGGAAAGTAAAAAGGGTGCAGGATGTGGTAAACATATTTGCAAAAATAAACGCAGCAATACCCAGCAAATTGCTGTTTGTAGGCGACGGGCCAGAGAGACCGATGGCAGAAAGCCTGAGCCGCGACCTGGGCGTATTCGGCGATATCCGTTTTGTGGGCAAGCAGGAACAGATGGAAGAAATACTGGCCGTGGGCGATTTGTTTTTGCTGACTTCAGACTATGAAAGCTTTGGATTGGCGGCGCTGGAAGCCATGGCAGCGGGCGTACCCGTTATTAGCACCAATGCCGGGGGGTTGCCCGAAATAAATGTTAATGGTGTAACCGGTTATTTAAGCGATGTGGGCGATGTTGAAGCAATGGCAGAACATGCACTGCATATCTTAAAAGACGATGCTACGCTGAAACAATTTAAACAAGCAGCGGGCAAGCATGCCAGGTTGTTCGATATTCACAATATCATTCCAAAATACGAACAGCTGTACAACCGCTTTTGCAAATGTATTTAGCAAGAAGCTGCAGGCTTTTAACCATGAGACGTGAACAAAAAAAACGATGGTAGATTGTTGCGGCCAGCTTTGTTCACTGCACTTTCCGCAAAGAACCACGGCCTTCAGGCATTTTCAGGATAAAATAATTTTATGCTGAGCGAGCCTTTAAACGGGAATAGCTGCCTGCAAAGGTTGTTGTATTTTGATTATACTATGACAACGCAAACGGCCCGGGTCTCATAGCTATTGACCAATAGCTGTTCCTACCTCAGCCATTTCTCCGGATCAAAATTTTTATTGGCATCATTGGAGATACCCAATTCAAGCTCTCCCACGTTATCATCCTTTTCGGCAACTTTTCCAATTACCTGGCCGGTTTTTAACTGCTGACCCTTGGTAACACTTACTGAAGAAAGATTGCTATAGGTAGTAAAATATTTTCCATGTCTTACAATGACCGCCTGCACATCGCCGATATAGGTGATCAATGTTACCTCTCCATCAAATATAACTTTTACAGATTTGCCGGCTTCTGTTTCAAACGTCAGAAAATTATTTACAATATGCAGGGTGGTACCAGGAACGGTTGAAGGCCCCCAATGCATGGAGATCCTGCCGGATTCGATGGGCCATGGCAATTTGCCCCTGTTGATGGCAAAATTGTCGGATAATTTTTTAGTAGCCGGATCATCATCCAACTTATGAAACTCTGGCGCCTTGCTGGCTTTTTCTGCAGTAACCGTTGTTGCCGGAGTGGCAGCTTTGTTTGCAGCTGTGTTGGCTGCGGTATTGTTTCTTGCTGTTATTTCTGCATTCCTTTTTGCCTCGGCCTTTGCATTGGCAATGGCCCTGTTAATGGCAGCCGTAATAGCAGACGCCAGTTTTGCATCCTGTCTTTTTTTATCAGCAAATTCTTTGTTCAGTTCCCTTTCTCTCGATTTCAGTTTGCTAACCACTTCATCCTTCTCTTTTTTTTCATCTTCCAGTTTTTGCTTCACTTTGTCTTCTTCTTTCAGCACTATGGTTTTTTGTACACGGCTCTGGTTAAGGCTCACAATTTTATCCTGTATCTGGCTCTGCGTGCGCACAATATTATTGGCCTGTTCCTCGCGGTAGGCCCGGTAAGATTTGAGGTAGGATACCCGCTTGAGCGCATCATTGAAACTGCTGGCAGAAAATATAAAATTCAGGAAATCGTAATTGCTGCGGTTTTTATAAGAATACACCACGCTTTTGCCATATTGCATCTTCAGGGTGTCCAGTTCTTTTTTTAGTTTGGTGATATCTCTCCAGCCCTGGTTAATATTACCGTCTATCAGGCTCATCTGTTGGTTGATTACATCAATCTCTCTTTGCCTCAACTGTAGTTTTCTTTGTACTGCATTCAACTGCGCCAGTGATGTTTTTTTATTGCGCTTGGTTTCATCCAGCGAACGCTTCACATCATCAATCTCTTTCTGAATAGCAGCCCGCTCTTTTTCCAGTTCCGCTTTACCGGGTTGCTGCGAAAAAGCCGCTAAGCTTATACAAATTAACAGCGCAGACAGGCAGATTTTGTGCATACACGGTTTTAATTGGGTAAAAAAAATGGGCAGACAAAAAGATACAACGATCGCTTCAAAAATAAAGTATACAACGCTTACTGGCGTTTAAAATTTTTCGGAATGCTGAAAGGATAGCTTAATGTTTCGTTAAAGCCATATTGCTTGAAGTTCATGTCAATGTCGAGCTTGCTTTTTTCTGATACAGATACCCTGCGTTCTGTGGCAAATTTTACCCCATTGCCGTTTTCATACCCGCTATAAGTTAAATCGGCGGTGCGGTTGCGCAGTGGATCTGCATCATCCAGTTTGCTATGCTGCAGCAGGTAATCGCCGTTGGTAATGGAAAGCAGGTGTTTGAACAATGGGCCCGCATTCATGAGTGTGATGGACTGTTCACTTTTTTTGTATGAAACCACGTTACTGTCGAGGTAAATGGGATTGCCCAGCAAAAGATCCTGCAGGGTTTGAAAATCGAAGGGCAGGCTGGTGAGTTCCTGCAGGTAACTTACCGAACGCAGCTGCACAATTTTATCTTTTTTATTGAGCACCATTACGCTGTCGGGTGTTACCAGTACACGCAGGGCTTCATAGCTAAAGATGGTGGCATTCACAGAAATCCAGATGATACTGTCTTTCTGCATCCTTATAAATACAGTAAGCTCGGGCTGTTCGCCTTCTTTATCGCGGTAATTGACTTTTACCTTGGCAGAGAAAGTTCTGAAGTTTACAATGCGGTTGCTGTTGAGTTTGTTCATTAAATCATGTATCACGGCCACGGAGTCTGCATGCGCATTGTCTACCAGGATCATCTGCGTGGTATCTGTTTTTGTTTTGGTGATGGCCGTTTGTATTTTTTTGGCAGATTTACAACTGGCCGCCAGAAAGATGATCAGTACCAATACTATCCTGCTGCAATTTTTCATTTGTTCGTTTTTATTTGCCGGTATGTCCAAATCCGCCTTCGTTGCGTATGGTTTCACCAATTACCGAAACAAGATTCCAGCCAACCTGTTCTACTTTGCCAATCACCATTTGCGCAATACGGTCGCCGGGCAATATGGTATGTGCTGTTGCAGAAAGATTAACAAGAATAATTTTTATTTCGCCCCGGTAATCGGAATCAATGGTACCCGGCGAATTGAGGCAGGTGAGCCCGTGTTTTACAGCCAGCCCGCTGCGGGGCCTTACCTGGGCTTCGTAGCCTTCCGGCAATTCAATAAACAAACCGGTGGGTATCAGCTGGCGTTCCAGCGATTGAAGTGTCACCGGCGTTTCAATGTGCGCCATTAAATCCATACCGGCAGAACCGGGGGTGGCATAAGCTGGTAATGGATTGGACGACTTGTTGATGATTTTAACGGTAATTTCTGGCATGGCTGCAAAAGTAGGGAAAGAAATGGCTGATTTCTTTAATGAGAATTTGCTTATCATTCGCAACTTTCTTCCTTTTTATATTTTCACACGTATTACATTTCCACATTTTTTGTCAGCAGTACATTTGCATAGGCTACCAGTCCTTCTTCTCTTCCTGCAAAGCCCATTTTTTCGGTGGTGGTTGCCTTTACGGAAACGTCGTCAATACCAACCTGCAGTATGGAGGCAATGGACGCTCTCATAGCGGCCGAATATTTTTTTATTTTGGGTTCTTCCAGGCAAATACTGCTGTCTACATTTACTACACGGTAACCTTTCTGTACAATCAGTTCAAAACATTTTTGCAAAAGAATTTTACTATCGATGTTTTTATAGGAAGCATCTGTGTTTGGAAAGTGTATTCCAATATCGCCCAGCGCCAGTGCGCCCAGTAAGGCATCACAAATGGCATGCAACAGTACATCGGCATCGCTGTGGCCCAATGCACCCTTGTGATGGGGTATTTTCACACCACCAATCCACAATTCACGGCCTTCGGTCAGCTGGTGAAAATCGATTCCAAAACCAATTCTGTAGGGCATAAAATAGTTTATTTAAGATGGCTTACACGGCAGCAAAGAAAAACAAAAAGCAGCAAACAATGGGGTCACATCTTTATTCCGTACGGGCGTTTTCATGGCTGCACATAAAAAAAGCGTTCGCCAGGGAACGCTTTTGAAAGAATTTATTTCAAATGATATTATTTGCCGTTGCTGCCATTGGTTTCATTGTCCAAATCAAAGATAAGGCTAAAGCGCAGGGTGCTCGACAATGGGTTTTGGTTGATGCCGCTTCCAGAAGGAATAATATAGGATACGTTCAAACCGAATACATTGTATTTAAGACCAGCGCCCAATGTAAAATATTTACGGTTGCCTTTCAGCTTGTCTTCGTAGAAATAACCACCACGCAAAGAAAACTGGTCCATATAGGTATATTCCATACCACCGGAAAGCTGGAATTCGCGCAGTGTTTCAGAAAAACCGCCTGGTGCGCTGAAAGAGCTGAACCAGCCATTGATAGAGCTTTTGCTGCGGTAACCGGCCTGGCTGGCAGAGTCGGTTGAATAGTCGCCGGTATACACGGGGGGGGTTGGTACCAGCAATTTGTTTACATCCAGTGCCAGGGTAATTTTATTGCTTTCGTCAAAAACCCAGGTATGTGCAGCACCTAAACCGAGGTTAGCGGGTATAAAATCTTTTTGATTGGCATCGTTGGTATAACCAATTTTAGAACCCAGGTTGGATAAGGTTACACCAAAGTTCCATCCTTCGCCGGCTGTGTTAAGGCCGTGATAGTACAAAGAAAGATCGGCTGCTACTGCATTGCCGGCTTTATAGGTAGTACCGGAGTTGCTGGCTGCACCCGAAGCCAGGTTGGAGTGAATGTAACGAAGTGCCACGCCCAAACCCAGTTTATCGGATAGTTTGCGGGTATAACCCGCATCAAAGCTGTATTCTCTTGGCCTGAACTGGCCCAGATCCTGTCCTGCATTGTCTGTAAACTGGATATTACCCAGGCTGAAATAACGCATGGAAGCCGTGATGGCTGAATTGTCATCCAGTTTATAGTAACCGGCCAGTGTTGCCAGGTAAACGTCGTTTAATTGTAATTTTCTTAACCAGGGAGTGTAAGTGAGTCCTATTCCGCCTTTGCTTTCATTGAAAGATGTTTTGGCCAGGTTCCAGAATGCAGAATTCACATCAGGCGAAGTAGCGATGCCGGTTTCGCCCATTCCGCCGCCACGGGCATCCGGAGAAATACGTAAAAAAGGAACCGCAGTAGTAACAACATTAATTTTATCAGCAGAGGTAGTCTGTGCCTTTAATGCAGTTGATCCAGAAACAAGTAAAAGAGACGCAATTAGTTTAAAGGTCTTATTGCTTTTCATCTATATTAATTTTACGTACAGTTCTTTTCTATAGTTTATATTTTTAGTTTAAGCGGCTAAAATACAGATTTTTAAAGAAATACGGGCTAGAACAATACCAGTTTTCCAGCTTTTGAGGTGGTTTCACCATCTGCAATTGAAGTAACCTGTACCTGGTAGATATAGACTCCCGGAGACAGCATTCCCCCATGCTCATCGATTCCTTGCCAGTCAATACCACTTGAACGGTTTCCATTGGTATTTATTGTTTCATTAATTGTATTAACCAGCTTGCCAAAAGCGGTATATATCTTTATACTTACTTTTAAATACGTATTTGGCCTGTTGTGATCAAATCGAAAGCTGGTGTGACCCGAAAACGGATTGGGATAATTCATTATATGATAGATGTTTATCCCTTCTTTTTTCACCCTGCAAACCAGGGTTACTGTTGTACTGTTATTGGCCACATCCCAGGCTTTAATCACGATGATATGGTTACCTTCTTCCATATCGGGTAAACGGAAACTCAGCTTGCCATGCTGGTAGCTATCCAGGTCGCTCTCAAAAAAACGGTTCAGCACATAGGTGTTTTTCCCGTCAACCACCGCGGTTAAATCGTGTCCGATGCCCTCCCCTGCAATATTGATGCCTGAAGAATCGCTGAGCTGTAATAATAACAAAGAGGAGGGCGGCACCACGCTACCGTTCAAAAATGTTGTATCGTTCAGGTATGCTTTGACCACGGGCCCTGTTTGATCGCTGCTTACCCCCTGCGATCCGCCTACCAAAAAGCCGTTAAAACTGCCGTTGGCATCCAACAGACCGTTGTCGGCATAGTACAGCATCCGGCCATTGCCCGGCTGGTAATTGATGTCTTGCGGCACTACAAAATCAAAGCTAAATACCCCGTTTACCACGTTTGCCTTGCCTTTAAAGAGGGCGTTGCGCTGCACCTGGAAGTTTTGCTGGTAACTGTCTGCGTCATTTGCTTTTGTGGCAATGGTTTGCGCTTTATCGTACACTGTTGTATACAGCGTGCCGTTAAAACCCGTAAGCGTATTGCCCTGTGCATCACTAACGCTGCCGCCTATGCGGTATTTCTGCAGCGCTTTCAACGTATCGGGTAGCACGCCTACAGCCGCCCCGTTGATGGTAGTCGTCTGCACCCGGTATTTTGGAAAAGCCAGTGTGAGCGCAGGATCACCCAGCAAGGTGAATTTACGGTTATTGGTAATATCTGTCTGCGTCTGGTAGGTGAGGTTTTTTGCAAGCTTCACGGCTTCGCCCAGGCTTGGATAAGTGCCGTCTGGTTTTGGCTGCAGTGCGGTTTGCAGGTAATTGCGGTTCATAATGCGGTTGCTGAAGGCAAATACCAGCCGGGTAGTGGTCATTAGGGCTATGGCGCCCGTTTTTTCGCGCAGCAGAATGTTTTCTCCGAGTGAACTGATGGCCGGGTTGTCGTAGGGCGCAAAGTCGCAGGTGGCGGTTATAAACAATGGCAACCTGTAGGTATTGGTCCATGCATCAACTACCGGCTGTTCAAGTACCACTTCTTCTGCAAGGCGGGTGGCACTGCCATGTCCGTTGTAGTTCCAGATAAGGGTTCCGCTTTGCACCTGGTCATTGATGGCCTGGTTTACTTCGGGATAGCGGCTGCCGGCCGGTGTGCTGGTTTGCGTATAGGCATCCAGGTAAATTTTATGCTGAACAAACAATGGATTGGCGGTGGCGGCCGCGGCGGTAATTGCTTCTGCATCGTTCAGGTGCAGGTTCAGATCCTGATCGTCGGCAATAAACATTTGTTCATTGCGCCAGGGCCCCAGGCTTTTGGGATCTGCATAGTTTACCAGTTTATCGAAATATGCGCTGGCTTGTGCGACAGTTTGTGCGGGTATCCGGCCAATGCCAATGTCGAGCAGGTTGGTAACAGCTGTTGCATTGATGTCTTCGTTATCGTCAAGGAATCCAAAAAAATCGTCGGAAGTATAGGCCGATAATGGATCCAATGAAAGATTGTTTTCGTAGGCGGGTACAAAATTGCTGTTGTTTTTGATACGGTCTTTGTAATCATAAGAAGCATCACCCAGCAACAGCAAATATTTTGGACGCAGGGTTGTATCTGCACCGGCTTTGTCGTAATACATTTTTACAAAATCGCGGATGGCGGAAGGGTCCGCGATTCCTGAGGAAAATTCATTGTACACTTGTTCGGTGGTGACCACAATGGTGCTAAGCTTGTCTTTTTGCTGGTGAAACGCGGCGATGCGTTGTGCCTGCTGCAAAAGTGGCGGGTAAGTAACCACTATCAAATCTGCGGGCTGGCTTGTGTGCAGGTTTTGGTTGGCTACCTTACCAATGATTGCGGGTACCGGAAAATTGGTTGTAAACGCAACATATTCGTGCAGTGTAGATGCATTGCCGGTGAAAACAGCATCATTGCCGTTAACCGTAGTGTTCATTTTCAGCGGTTCGGCAGCATTGGTCACATCCCAAACCTGGGCACCTGTAGCATTGTGGATATTAAAGCTTGCCACCGCAGCTGCGGCAACACTTTTCCAATCCCGGAAAGCCAGCTGCTGGTTGTTGGTAAAAACCAGGTTTTTGCGGCAAAAAATTTCAAACCAGTCTATCCATCCCTGGGCGTTGCTACCACCGGGGGTAAAAGTATAATTCAGTGATAAGCTGGTATTGGGCGCAAATGCGGTACTCAGTTGAGAACTTTTGGCAAATAAATCAAGATTGCTGTTGCCCACTGCGGCAATATCCTGCTGCAATATGGTTTGGCCGTTAATGGCAGCAGAAAAACGGCTGCTGCTGTTTACCGAACGTGCCACGCAGGCCGAGACCAGGGTTGCTGGCTCAAGGGTATTGATGTCTGTAATGGGTAGAACAAAAGTTTGATTGGTACGACCAACCGATGTGGAGAGCTCTTCTCCATACCAGTCTTTGCTACTGTTCAAAAGGTTCACCGTATCCAGCTCATGAAAATAGCGCTCAGAGAAAGTATTGACGCTGCTATTGGCCACCAGGCCGCTGCTTTGGGTTTGCAGCCTTTTGCCAGTACCCCCAATTGTTATAAAATAAAAGGCGTTATTGCTGTACAGGTTTTTCTGGTGTTTAAAACGTTGGTTGACCGAATCGTTGGTCCAGGTGTCGGGGCCTGCCGCATAAAACAGGAAATAATCGCTACCGTCAAAAACGCCATCTCCCCCGTCTGTCACCTGGATGGCATTCTCCAGCAGGTCATCATTTTTAAAACCATTGCAGGCTTCAGGCAGCATACGGCCGCCGTTTCCATACAAACGAATGGCAGCAGCCGGCAAATTGCTGGTATTGACGCCGAGTTTGTTTAAAAAAGCCAGGTCAATTTTGTAAACACCCGGGCCGGGAACACTTATCTTAAACCAGTTGCCCGTGGCCAATACTGAAGCGTTGGCATAACTGCGTTGGGCTTGCACCCGGGACAACTGTAGCAGTAGCACCATGAAAAAACAAATTTTTCTCATACCCGTTCAGCGTTTCAGAAAGTTATGAACGCTGTTTTGAAGGCAAGTATTATTCCATTAATTAATAATTATCTGATAATCAGCCCGACGAAACCGGTATAAGGCTCATTTTGCATTGGTGAAGCTTAAAGGATGGCGCAGGTTTTGCATACTGGGCCCAGGCATCCCCCGAACCGCTTACCACGTAATACATGCAGAACAGGGGGGTTGAATTCAATCTTTAAAAGAAAAAAATGAGTGCGGGAATGGGAGTAATAACATTGTTTTTAACGTATTTATACGAACCGGGTAGCAGAAAGCTACCTATATTCGCGTTTGGGAATCAAAAGCTTTGGGCTTAAATACAATATAAACTTCAACATCCCGTTATTTCATTCTAAAACCGGCTTCAAAATGGCTATTAAAATGAACTGGAAGACTTTAATTATTATCCTATCCTGCGCAGCGTGCGTGGCTTCTTGCAAAAGCAAGAACAAAGGTGGCAAATCCGATGTAACTGGCTGGAACTACAATGACAAGAACATGGGTGGTTACCAGGTATCAAAGGAGAAAGAAGAGAAAACGGGTCCCGGCCTTGTATTTATACAGGGTGGTACATTTACCCAGGGTGCTACCCAGGAAGATGTAATGGGCGACTGGAATAATATTCCACGCCGTATTACCGTAAACTCGTTTTATATGGACAGAACGGAGGTTGCCAACGTTCACTACCGTGAGTATATGTATTGGGTAAATACTGTATTTGATGGTGATGAATACAAGGCAGTTCGCGAAGCTGTTTTACCGGATACGCTGGTATGGAGAAGCGAGCTGGCTTACAATGAGCCACTGGTGGAGTACTACCTGCGTCACCCATCGTATAATTATTATCCTGTAGTAGGAGTAACCTGGAAACAAGCCAATGATTTTTGCGCCTGGAGAACAGACCGCGTAAATGAAGGCGAGCTGGTTAAAAGAGGTTATATCAATAAAAATTCTTTAAAAAATCTGACCGGTCTTGGACAGGAGAATTTTGATACAAAAGCCTATTTGCTGGGCGAGTATCAGCCAACTCCCGGACAGGCTGCCAAATCTAAAAAGAATCCGCTTAAAAATCCCAACGGTACACCCCGTACCAATGTTACTTTTGAAGATGGTATCTTATTACCCGGTTATCGTTTACCAACGGAAGCCGAGTGGGAATATGCCGCACTTGGTTTAGTGAACCAGAACCCATTGCCCTCTAAAAAAGAAGGTAAAAGAGGTGAAGAATTGCTTGCCAACAAGCAGGTATATTCCTGGAGCCAGAACGTAAACGGACTGCGCGATACCCGCCGCGGAAGCTGGCAGGGAACTTTCCTGGCCAACTTTAAAAGAGGCGCTGGTGATAACATGGGTGTTGCTGGTGGTTTGAACGACCGCGCAGTTTATACTGCACCTGTTCAATCTTTCTTCCCCAATGGTTTTGGTCTGTATAACATGAGTGGTAACGTGAATGAGTGGACAGCCGATGTTTACCGTCCTTTATCTGGTGTTGATAATGATGATGTAGCTTCTTACCGTGGTAACAAATACCAGACTGTAGACATGTCTACCGGTAAAGCAGAAAGAGATAGCCTGGGTCATATCAAGAACCGTTATATTACTGATGATGAAAGCAAGGGCCGCCGCAACTACCAGAAAGGTGATGTTATCAACTACCTGGATGGTGACTCATTGGTGGCAGGTGTATCTTATGGTTATGGTCTTACTACTTTAATCAGTGATAAGTCAAGGGTGATTAAAGGTGGTAGCTGGAACGACCGCGCATACTGGTTAAGCCCCGGCACACGTCGTTTCCTGGAGCAGGATCAGTCTTCCAGTACACTTGGTTTCCGTTGTGCTATGGACCGTGTAGGCAGCCCCGAAGGCAATGGCCACGGTACAGGTATCAATTACAAACAACGCAGGCAGAACAACCGCAAGAAATAATAACACTTTAATTGAAACGAATAAAAAAAGCCGCTCCTTTTGGGGCGGTTTTTTTGTGTACCCCACCCCCAGCCCCCGAAGGGGAGGATGATTTAAGTGTTTGAAATGTTTAATGATACATTGTTGCTCCTGGTCACTTAACAAGATTTGTATACCGTTTAAGATTTGTATACATTCATTTTGTTTGTGCGCATTGGCGTTTAGGATGACCGTCCATTTGTGTTTTATATATTTGCAGCATGAGCATCGAACAACTATACCAGCTTTATTTGCAACACCCTTCTGTGGTAACGGATACCAGAAAAATAAAACAGGGCGATATCTTTTTTGCATTGAAAGGGCCCAGTTTTAATGGCAACAGCTTTGCTTTAAAAGCACTGGAAGCCGGTGCTGCTTATGCCATTGTGGATGAAGCTGCATTTGCTGTTAATGATAAAACCATCCTGGTAGATGATGTACTGATTACCCTGCAACAACTGGCCAAACAGCACCGGCAGCAATTTTCTATTCCTTTTATTGCCATTACCGGCAGCAATGGTAAAACAACCACCAAAGAACTGGTACATGCTGTTTTGTCTGCCCGCTACATTACTTATACCACAGAAGGCAATCTCAACAACCATATTGGTGTGCCCCTCACCATTCTGAAAATAAAAAAAGATGCGGCCATGGCCGTTATAGAAATGGGCGCCAATCACCAGCAGGAAATTGCAGGGTATTGTGAATATTGCATGCCCACACATGGCATCATTACCAATGCGGGTAAAGCACATTTGGAAGGCTTTGGCGGTGAAGAAGGGGTAAAAAAAGGAAAGGGTGAATTGTTTGATTATTTACGTGCACACAACGGTTCGGCATTTGTGATGTGGGATTATGATTACCTGCGCCAGATGAGCAAAGACCTGTCCGCCGTATTTACTTATGGCACGCAGGATGCCACCGTTACAGGCAACAGCATTAAAAGTGAACCCTTCCTGGATATACAATTTACCAATGGCATTCTGGAAACTATACAAACGCAACTGGTAGGCGACTATAATTTGCCCAATATACTCTGTGCCGCTGCGGTTGGCGTTTACTTCAAAATACCGGCAAATCAAATAAAAGCCGCTATTGAAGCATATTCCCCCTCCAACAGCCGCTCGCAAATGGTAAAAAAAGATACCAATACTTTTATACTGGATGCGTACAATGCCAACCCCTCCAGTATGAAAGCAGCCATTGAAAACTTTGCCAGGCTACCTGCTGCAGACAAAATACTGGTACTGGGTGGCATGGCAGAACTGGGTGCAGAAAGCCTTGAAGAACACCGCCAGCTGGTAGCGCTTATCGGCAGCTATCAATGGAAGGAGGTGGTGCTTACCGGTGGCGATTTCCTGAAAATCAAACATCCTTATCTCAGTTTTGAAAATGCCCTGCAGGCAAAAGAATGGTTTAGCCAGCAGGCATTTAGCAATACTACCTTTCTTATAAAGGGTTCGCGCAGCATGCAAATGGAAAAAGTAATTTCTTAAGGATACAAAGAATAATAAATATTTACCGGATCCGCCACCGCAGCAGCCATGCTGTTCCTGCACATCGGTTTTATTTTGGTACCTTTGCGGCTCAAACAGGAATATGGGAGCAAAAGAAAATCGTCCGGGCTATGTATTGTCAGTACTTACCAACAAATGCCCGCGTTGCAGGGAAGGATTTATTTACAAGGAGAAGAGTTCTTACAAGCTCATGTCCATTGTAAAAATGCATGAAAAATGTCCTGTCTGCAGTCAGCCAACAGAAATAGAAGTGGGCTTTTATTATGGCACCGGCTATGTAAGCTATGCCATTACAGTTGGCATTTGCGTAGCGTCTTGCCTGGCCTGGTGGGTACTCATCGGTTTTTCATTTGATGATGACCGTTTCTTAACATGGCTTATCTGCAATGCTGTTATGCTGGTGGCACTGCAGCCTCCGCTGATGCGGCTCTCACGCACCTTATGGCTTTCCTGGTTTGTAAAATATGATCCCAATTGGAAACAGCACAAACCAGATGAACATCTAGACCGGATTATACCCGAACAAATGGGTAACTGGTAAGTATAAACGCAGTAGTTGAACTGTTTGCTTAAAAACAATTAGCCATTTGTTGCTGGTTCAGGGATGACTGTTTTTGTGCCAGTTGATCTTTCTGCCAAGAATGACTTTAAATACAAATCGATCTGTGACAGATGTAACACCCCAGCCGGCGCCCATATTAAATTCCCATTTTGGATTGTTGAGCATATCGTAGGCCAGGAAAATGGCATCGCCCTGCTCAGGAAATTTCTCCAGGCTGTTTACATAGCCGATATCGCCGTAGTATTCAAGTCCCAGCCCGGCGTTCTTTAAAATGTTGTAGTATACTTTTAGATTGGGTTCAAATGTAGGAGTTGATTTATTATACTGGCTTTTCAGCGATATACCGAGGGTAGGATTGAATGAAACATACCATTTTTCCCATTGTTTGTCGATGATCGGCCTTAGTTCAATACTCCAGGTACTGGAAGAAAACTCGGGTTTCTGGTATCCAATTTCAGTTGACAAACTAAGGCCTACCGGCAGTTTCCACGAATCGGGTGCCATAATACGCGGACGCAAATGACTGCCCACCAGCTGGTAACCATGCCCCGGTATATACGCTGTAAACAGGTAAACACCAATTTCAAAAATTTTACTGACGCCGGTGGTTATCTCAATGGTTTCGTGCAGCGCATGGTTGCTGGGTAACACGCCCTTGTCGGTTTCTTTCGCTCCATCAAAAGTAAAATTGCTATGCAGTTCAAACATGGTAGAGCCTTTTGCCTGTGTTTGTGCGCCATACACCTGTATCTCGTAATTGTCCTGCGCCTGCGTGCCCAAAAAAGCAAGCAGCATTAAACCTGTAAAAAATCTTTTCATGCAGTTTTGATTGTGCTTTGCAACAAAGCCAGTGTGTTATAAAGCCAAATTACAACATTCTTAGTAATTGCTTTAAAAACGGCAATGCAGAAATGAAAGATGAGAAGCGGCCTGCCCCCCAATCCAAAAGCAGGTGTTAACCCTAAATTAATATTGTCCTTATGCTGGGTTTACATGACAGATGTTTCTTTGCAAAACCAATAACATGAAAACAATTTTTCTCGTCACCCTCTGTCTGTTTTATTTATTGCAACTGCATGCCCAGCCACCAAAAGAACCGCCCAATGTTTTTATCATTACCATTGATGGTTTTCGCTGGCAGGAAATTTTTAACGGTGCAGACCCTGCGCTTATGCACAATCCTGCATTTGTGAAAGATACCGGCCTGCTGCAAGAGATGTATGGCGGCAGCAACCCGGCCGAAAGAAGAAAAAAACTCCTCCCCTTTTTCTGGAATACCATTGCCCGCAACGGGCAATTGTACGGCAACCGCAATTTTGGCAACAAGGCCGATGTTAAAAATTTTTACAAGATCTCTTACGCAGGCTATAATGAGATTTTTACCGGCTATGCCGATCCCAGATTTGTACCCAATACTGCCCGCATCAACTACAATACAAACCTGCCGGGTTATTTAAACACGCTGCCCGCTTATAAGGGCAAATGCGTTGCCTTCAGCTCCTGGAATATTTTTCCCTTTATTCTCAATGAAGAAGAGAATAATTTTCCGGTAAACAGCGGGTACGAAAATGAAGCGCCAACGGACGAAGTGTTTGAGAAAATTAACAGGGTACAGGATAGCATTCAAAATAAAAACGCCTGCCGTTACGACCTGTTAACTTTTCTGCTTGCAAAACAATACATCCGCCAGCAACATCCCAGGGTAGTAGTTCTTGGCTTTGGAGAAACGGATGAATACGCACACAGCGGGCATTATGATATGTACCTGCAACGCGTAAACGATATAGACAGGATGCTGGCAGAACTTTGGTACCTGGTGCAAACGGATCCATTTTACAAAGACAACAGCAGCTTTATTATTACAACCGACCATGGCCGCGGCAAAAAAAATAATACCTGGCCAGGGCACCACTTGTTTGTGAAGGGCTCCGGCGAAATATGGCTGGCCATGCTGGGAAAGGGCATTGAAAGCAGGGGCGAAATAAAGACAAGCGGACAAATTTACCAGGATCAAATTGCACAAACTGTTGCAGGCCTGCTTGGGCAACTATTCATTTCCCGGCAACCCACCGGTGCACCCATTGATTTGCCAACAGCCGCTGCAAAAAACAAGGTAAGTACAAACGCCGGCACCCATCCGGCAAAATAAAAGACAGGTATGAATGAATTTGTTATCCGGATATTCAGGTTCGGCCTGGCGGGCATGGCGGGTATTGTTATCGACTTTGGCATTACATGGCTGTGCAAAGAAAAATCCCGCATCCATAAATTTGCAGCCAATGCAGCCGGCTTCTCCGTTGCGGTTATCAGCAATTATACCATCAACCGCTTATGGACTTTCCAGAACAATAACCCCGCTATTGTACAACAATTTACCTCGTTCCTGCTCATCAGCATGGTGGGTCTTGTATGCAACACCGCTATTCTTTACCTGCTGCACGAAAGAAAAAGAATTCCTTTTTACCCTGGCAAACTAATGGCCATTATTATCGTCTTCTGCTGGAATTTTACCGCCAATAATTATTTGACTTTCCACCCAAATTAATACCGTATTAATAAAGAATGCCATCGTCCGGAAAACCTTCCCTGCAACCTTTCAGCCTGTAAATAACAAAATACCGAACCACAACACCACTGCGGTATTGCGCAATATTTACGGGCGGCATTTCCTTTTCAAACCTGCCGGTCAGCTGTGGCGGCACCGCGTGCAGATTGTTGGATACTGTTATAAAATACGCATCGTCACCCGGTTGTAACGACGGCCTTAACTTGTTCAGCCATGCGTAGTGGTGGATGGAATTGATATCGCCCACCGCCATAAAATTTCTTTTGTGTGGTTGCGCCGCATAAAAATCAATATGTGCCGCAGGAAACCAAAAATCGCTTAAAAGGAATGCGCCACTCTTCATTTGGCCGGTTGCAAAATCTTTATTGTACAAAGAATCGAACCGGTTGCCAAAATTTTTAAACCCGTTCATATCAAGTGTCGGATCCCCATCGCCAAGATGATCTTTTTCTTTGTTGCCAATATTATACGGAAACCATTGTATCACCACAAAAAGTGGTAACAGCAAACTACCGGTAAACAGCAACGCCCATTTTGCAGGAGCGGGTATCATTCGCTGCTTCGTATTGTTTTGCACGGCAACCAGCCATGCTGCCGCCAGCGGAATCAGTGTTGTATATGCTGGTCCGGTCCAGTGCGGCAGGGTATCCCGAAAAACAGCCATCAGCCATACAACGCCAGTCATAGGCATTGCAATCAGTAACAACAATCGTTGTGCAGCAGTGGTTGTCAAAGATTGCTTCCGAGCAATCGCCATTATGGCTGCTATCATTACAATAAAGCTGACGGGATTGTTATAAATAAATTCGCCCGCTATCTCCCTGAAAAAGCCATCCAGATGTACTGTACTAAAAAAACTAACGCGGCTGCTATGGTAACGGTAACTGATAAAATCGTTTGAGATATTCCAATAAACAACCGGGCTGAAAATAATAGCGGAGATAAAACCCGCATAAAACAAAAAGGAATTGTGCAGTAATTTTCGCTGATAGCATACTATGTACAACAGAAAACCCACCCAAAGAAAAACCGCATGTACTTTGCAAAGCATGCAAATACCAATGGTAAAGCCCAGTAACAGTAACCTGCGTTGCAATTTTGGCTTCCGCATATTGGGATCAATTATTTTAAGCATCAGCAAAACACTGGCAAGCCACCAAACCAGTTGGGGTGCATCAGGCACAATCAGCATACCGGCAATAATACTGCAGTAAGGTGAGGCAGTAAACAACAAGGCCGCCACCACTCCCGTCTTTTGGTTTTTTATTTTTTTTCCGATGCAATAGATAAGCCAGGTGCTGATGCCTGCACAAACTATCGGGCCCAGGCGTAAAAAAAATTCCTGCTGAAAAAATAAATTAACGCTGAATGCCTTAAGCAACACGGCTATGCCTGGAGGATGATCAAAATAATTCCACTGCAGTTTTTGTGCGTAAGTCCAGTAATACACTTCGTCGTTGTTCAGTTCTGTAATACAGGCCAAAATGGATCTTGTAACAAAAGACAGCAGCAGTATCCATCCAATTACTTTGTTTTTCATGGGCATTAATTACCGGCCAGGCCGGGTGTATAAGAATTATTATGCTGCTCAGGAGTTCCTTTTCTTCTGAAAAGGTTTTCGGGAAACGGCACAAAAGCAGATACCAGCAAACCGGCAGATGTTATTGGCAGCACACCGGCCAATACATCTTGCAGAAAATACTGGCCCAGGTAAATCCAGGAATAACCCACCAGTATTGCCATCAGTAAGAAGTACAGCCCCTGGATATTTTTGTTGGTATACAAAGCCAGGCTGGTAGCCAGTGCGAATATAGAAGTGCTGTGGCCCAAAGGAAAACTGCCCCAGCAGTAGCCTCTCAGGCCTTCTATAAAAGAGGAATACAAATGATGGCTGATGATTTTTTGGGGCCCCGGCGCTGTATAAAATCTATTTAGTACCTGGGCCGCAATCCCCCATGTTTTGTAAGCCACGATTATATAGAAAGAAAGCTTCCGCTGTTTTCCTATAAACAACGCAACGGCCAGCAGGATGCTGAACAAACCATCGCCCAAAAAACTTAGGCACCTGAAAATAGGGTCGGGCCATTTTGCATGAATTGTATACAGCAACATAAAGCAGTTTATTTTGGCCATGCTGCAGATAAACAGCAGCGCAGGTGTCAGGATTGTAAAAAAACAAGAACGTAAAATTGTTTTTGCAAAACAATGCGGTGGATTACAATCATAGTACCGTTTGGGTAAAAGTAGCCGTGCTGTGTGTCTCCGGTTTTACCGTTGCGTTAAGAGAACATGAAATAAATATGTTCGAATTGTTACGTTTTTTTACAATCCAGGTGTGCGCCGGTAAGAAATTCTATAGCATTCAATTCTGAGCAGATCCTGAAAAATTACGAAGCCCTGCGTTAATAAATTATTAAGCTATCATTATCAAAATAACAAGCCTGTTGCAGCAGGGGCGAATGTGCCGGAGATAATAAATATTCGCAAAAATTAACGGCTATGATGTTGACCATTACTTACAAATGCAAACAATTTTTTTTATCCACTTTTCTTTTATGCTGCTGTGCGCTGGGTTTTGCCCAGTCTATTAAAGGCAAAGTGACAGACGCCATTACCGGTGAACCTCTGGTAGGTGCAACCGTAAAACTTACTGGTACCCGTTACACCACATTGGTAAAACTTGACGGCACCTATAGTTTTACTAAAATTGAACCCGGCACCTATCACATTGCCGTGAGCTATGCCGGATATACCGACAGTACAAAGGCCAACAGTGTTACTATCGGTGACAACGAAACGAAGTTTGAAGCTATGTTACTGGACCCGCAGGTAAAAGAACTGCAGTCCGTCACCATTAGTGCCGGTCCGTCTGCAGATAAAGATGGCAACGGCAGGCGCCTTGAAAAAATTGCAGACCCCGTATTAAATGTATTGTCATCAAAAACACTGCAGCTCTTGCCAGATATTACGGTGGCCAATGCCATTCAGCGGGTAAGTGGCGTCACCATAGAAAGAAGCAGTTCGGGTGAAGGCCGTTACCCGATTATCCGGGGCATGGAGAAACGATACATCAACACACTGGTAAACGGCATCAAGATACCCAGCCCCGACAATAAGAACCATTTTATTCCACTCGATCTGTTTCCTTCCGACATACTGGAAAGGCTTGAGGTGAGTAAAAGTTTAACTCCTTCTATGGAAGGCGATGCCATTGGCGGTACCATCAACCTTGTAATGAAAGATGCGCCGTCATCATTGCTGTTGCAGGCCAATGTGGCACTGGGTTACAGTACCATCTTAAACAGTCAGCCCTACCAGCAATATAACCACAATACCATCGCCAAATCTTCTCCCAATGAAATAAAAGGCGCCGGTTATACTACCGTACCGGGAGATCTATCTGTAGCACACCTTAATTATAGTCCAAAATCATCGCCTATCAATAAAACTGCCGGCATTACCATCGGCAACCGGCTTGGTGCAAAAAAACAATTTGGCTTTATTTTATCTGGCAGTTACCAGAACCTGTACCGTGGCACCAATTCCACTTTCTTTCTGCCCGATGCACAACCATCGCTCAATAACATACCGCAATTTGTGGAATTGCAGGGACGCCAGTATTCATCGCAAAGTCAGCGCTACGGCATCAATGCAAAATTTGATTACCAGCTGAACAAACACAATAAGATTTCGCTGATCAATACCTATGTAAGACTGGATGATTTTCAGTCACGCTCTATCAGCGACACCATTGCGCTGAATTCGCTGATTGACGAGAAATACCGCAGCACCTGGCAGTACCAGTCTATTTACAATACTACCCTGCAGGGGGTTCATGATCTCAGCACATCGGTAAGGCTCGACTGGTCGCTGGCTTATTCCATGGCCAATAACCATGTTCCGGACCAGGCTGAATTCTCGCACGAGCATCCCATTGTCATTACACCGGTTGCTGGCGATAACCTCCAGTCATTGTCGCACGTATGGACACACAATAGTGATAAAGATTATGCTGCTTACGCCAATATTGCAAAACAAACAAAACTGCTGGGCAGGCATATCGATATAAAACTCGGTGGTATGGTAAGAAATAAAACAAGGGATAATTTCTACAATTCCTACGGTTTAAAACCACAATTAACCACCGGTAGTTCCAACCAGACGTACACGGATATTAACAGTGCCATCTTTATTTTTAACCCGGCCAGCGCCGGCATACCCAGCGCTACCGGTAACAACTATACGTTTAAAGAAACAATCAGTGCCGGCTATCTGCAGGGCAAATGGCAGCTAACTGATAAACTGGAAGCATTGGGCGGCTTGCGGGTAGAGCATACCAACCAGCATTACGATACGCAGCTGGGCACAGAAGCAGATGCCCGGAACGGCACCATCTGGTACACCGATCTTTTGCCCAGCCTTCAACTAAAATACAAATTAACAGGCGAACAAACCCTGCGGCTTGCTTACTATAAAGCGCTGGCCAGGCCGGGCTTTGCAGAGCTGATACCCGACGGCCCTTCAGAATATGAAACATTCCCGCAACGTGGCAATCCGCAGGGGTTGAACCATACCACTTCAGATAATTTCGACCTTCGGTATGATTTCTTTCCCGGTAAATCGGACCAGCTTTTGCTGGGTGCTTTTTACAAAAACATACATGACCCAATTGAAGTGGCGGCTGTAAAAACCGGCGTTACTTCTCAAACATTGATTCCCGCTAATTTTGGTACTGCTACCAATTTTGGATTTGAAGCAGTAGTGGCCAAATACATTGGCAATTTCGGCATCTCTGCCAATTATACCTATACCGAATCAAAGATCACCACCGACAAATTGTTTTCTTACCGCAATGATGCAGGACAGATTACGTCCCGGATACAATCAGAAACCAGGTCATTGCAAGGACAGTCAAAACACATTGCCAATGTATCATTGATGTATAAAAATCCAAAAATCGGGTTTGATGTACAGGCGGCGCTGGTGTATACCGGTGAACGTGTGGCCTTAGTAAGCCCTTATTATGGTTTGGATTACTGGCAATCGCCCACCACACAAATTGATCTTTCGTTTGAAAAAAGGATCGTAAAAAGACTTTCTGTGTATGGCAAAATAAATAACCTCACCAATACGCCCTATATACTGCAGCTGCACCAGTCTTACAATGAGTATTTGTCGAAAAGTGGTTCCAGGCCGCTGGCCATCCAGGCAAAACCAGAAAGCCAGATCACTGTTCAAAAAGATTTCTATAAAGGAGCTTATTTGTTTGGTATCCGTTTCAAATTATAACCGCATTTAAATTATACAAAAAATGAACAGGCAATATTTATTATTGACAGGTATTATAAGTGCTGCGCTGCTATATTGCGCCTGCACCAAGAAGCTAGACAGTAAAGACTTATACAAGGCCGTTATACCGGTGGCAGCGCCCATCAGCGATACCGGTTGTCTTTCAGGTTCCATCAAAGGCACCCTGCTCGCCGGCAAAACTTACAATGTCTGCGGCAATATTATCGTAAACAGGGGCGACACACTCACCATACAGGAAGGTGTAACCGTAAATTTTAACGGCAACTATGGGTTGGGCGTAAAAGGCAGTCTGATTTGTCTCGGCACAAAAGCACATCCCAACTGGATTACCATGCCGGGCCTGGCAAAGACAGACCAGGTGGGCGCAGATCCTTCCAAAGACCCGGCTTATGCGGGTAAATGGACCGGCGTAATGGGTGACACCTCCTGCTATTTAATGATCATCAAATGGACGCATATTGAATTTGGTGGCGGCACGCCAACCGGAACGGTGGCGGCCATCAGCAAAAGTCCTTACCCTTTGTTTTTTCAAAACCCGCACGGCATTTTTGTGCTGGAAGATTCCTGGGTATATGGAAGTGTGGATGACCCATTCCGTATTCTGGGCGGTAAGATGGCCGTGTTGCGCAATACTTTTGAAAAATGTGGTTATACCGGCGGTGAAGCCATGAATGCGAAAGCCGGAACCATTGGCGACTTTGCGTACAATCTTTGTATCGGCATGGCCACCAACGGTCCAAAGCTGTCTAACTCAGGCGCCATTACTGGCGTGCCAGGTTCGAATGTAAGAATGTACAACAATACCATCATCAATTGTGGTTACAGAAGAGCTGCAGCCGGCCGCGGCGGTTCCATTAATTTTGAGCAGGATGCCGGTGGTATGGCATACAACAATATCATTGTAAACTGTAAGTTTGGTTTAAGGGTTGTGCAAAACCCGATTGCAGATACTGCCAACACCCGCTATGGATATAATTTGTATTATGGCGATTCAAATACGGTGTGCAGCCAGTTCATTCCATCTTTGTCTATCAGTACTGCCATCAGCCAGCCACAGGAAACTGATATTCCAAAACCTTCTACCTACCTGCCTGCCGGCTGGAAAACAGGAGATGCCTATACAGCCCCGGCTGCTTTGAACAGTGCCAACAACCCTCAATTTATAAATGCACCAGTTCCATTGCCTGCCGGTTACAATTTAAGGGATGTGACCACGGTGGGTAGTTATAATTTTGGACTGAAGCCAAACTCTCCGTGTATTGGCGTTGGCTATACTGGCTTTTCTCCCAGGGGAGATGTACCCGTTGATGCCAGGTATGGCGTAACAGAATTAACAGCACCGGGAAAAGACCTGGGTGCATTTCAAAGCAACGGAAAGGGTATACAGCATTAAAACGGCAATCATTTTAAAAAATACAATGGCTTCTCCATCAACCCAATTATTAAGAACTGCAAGAAAAACGCACCGCAGTATTGCATCTGTCCTTTTTATTTTCTTCTTTATCCTTTCCACAACAGGCTTTTTACTGGGATGGAAAAACCTGTTCAACAAAGAAGTGTATAAAAATAAAGACAAAGCAAAAGTTGAAAAGGACATGGGTAAATGGATGCCGCTCGGCAGCCTGCAACTCATCGCCCAAAACGCATTGCACGAAAAAACAGCCACTGATTTGAAAGCGGAGGTTGAACGGATAGACATTCGCCCCGGTAAAGCCTATATCAGTTTTCAGTTTGCAGACAATTATACCGTTGTCTTAAACCCGGCCAACGGAATAGTGCAACAGGTTGACAAACGCTATTCCGGTTTACTGCTCAAAATTCATGAAGGAAGCCTGGTGGACGACTGGCTGGGTACCGGATTTTTTAAAAAAACGTATACATCTGTTATGGGGTTATCCTTTTTCTTTCTGACACTCACAGGCACCTGGCTATGGCTGAAGACACGCAGTATAAAACGAAAAAAAGCCATGGCCCTGTAAGCAATTTTAAAAAATACACAATACTAACAGGTATGAAAAACCGATTTTTATTTTTAGCACTGCTGTTTGTAACAAATGCCGCGTGTGCACAGGATGTATTTTTTACGAAGCCATACCTGCAGATTGGCAACCAGCCGGCACCTGGATCAATGGTACTGGTTTGGCATACAGTCGATTTGCAAAAAAGCTGGTCCGTAGAATACCGGAACAACGACAAGGACAACTGGCATACAACAGCAGCACCTTCTTTTACTACAGTGGCCGTTACCGGCATTACGCCACACAGGGTATACCACGCCAACATAAGCGGACTTGAACCCGGCAATGTATTTAACTACCGTGTGCTGCAAAATGGAAAAATCGTTTTTACATCCACCGGTAATGCCATTAAAAACGCACAACAACCCTATCGATTTGTTGCTATGGGCGATATAGGCGCAGAAACACCCGATCAGAAAGCACTCGCCACAAGGGCCTATCTTGCCCGGCCCGATTTTCTTGTGGTACCAGGTGATATTGTTTACGAGAACGGCCTAATCTCTGAATACCGTACTAAATTCTGGCCGGTTTACAATGCAGATAAAACAGACAGTGCCGGCGCACCCCTTATGCGCTCCATCCCTTTTATTGCGGCGGTGGGTAACCATGATGCCAGCAGCCGCGACCTTGATAAAAATCCCGGCGCCCTAGCCTATTATATGTACTGGGATCAGCCGTTAAACGGACCAACAGGCGAAGAAGGCGGCCCTTTGTTGCCAGTCTTAAAAGGTTCACCAGCCAATAAAAATGCGTTCCTGTTGGCTGCCGGTGATGCCTATCCCAGGATGAATAATTTTTCTTTCAACTACGGTAATGCGCATTGGACCGTGCTGGATGCAGACCCCTATACTGACTGGACCAGCAAGGCATTAACCGATTGGGTAGCCAAAGACCTGGATGATTCAAAAAATGCTGTATGGCATTTTGTAATGTTCCATCACCCCGGTTTCAATTCTTCGAGGGAGCATTTTGAACAACAGCAGATGCGCACGCTGTCGCCCATCTTTGAAAAAGGAAAAGTGGACATTGTCTTTAACGGGCATGTGCACAATTACCAGCGTTCATTACCCATGCGTTTTGTACCCGATAACAACGGAATAATTTTGTGGGGTGGAAAAGATGGTAAAACCAACCGGGGCAAAATTGTAAACGGTCAATGGAAACTGGATAAAACTTTTGATGGAAAGACAAATACATCACCCAATGGCATCATTTACATTATTACCGGTGCAGGCGGGCAGGAACTTTATAACCCGGAACAAGAAAACGATCCTGATTCCTGGCAAAAATTTACAGCTGCATTTGTATCAACCGTTCATTCATTAACCATAGCAGATGTAAACGGCAAAACAATCACCCTCCGTCAACTCAATACCGAAGGAAAAGAACTGGACGCGTTTACCATTACTAAATAAACCGGGCGCAAACACCAAGGTTGTGCCCGGTCCGGATAATATATGCTTTTTTCCCGGGCAATGGACTATCCGGACCCGGCAACTGAACGATAGTTTTGCACAGTTTGTCTCCAAAATTCTGCACAATTTAGCAGAAACAGCCTGGGATGCCGTACATTAAAACCCTTACCCGTTTTTTAATATACACATAATATATCCTCAAAGCAGGATTCCCTAATTTCATTGGCGCAACCTGCTAAATAATTTATTATGAAATGGACCCTTGTCAGCAATTCTGCATCTGCCGTACATGTTTTTAATTTAATGGAAGCAAATACAGTGAAGGAAGTTTTGAGGTACAATCCTTTGCAGCAATCCGCCCGCATCAGTTGTATGGGCGAGCAACGGCTTTTTTTTATTGAAAGGGCAGGGTTTAGCAACACCCGTTTCACTTTTAAAAATGAATATGGATTTGCCATTGGAAAATTATTGATAGAAACCCTGCATACTGAAGGTGGTACCATTGAAATTGAAGAAAAGAAATTTCATTACCGGCTGCACACAAGCCCGGTGCCGGAACTTGCCATTTACGAACACGACCGCATGCAACCATTACTCTCCTGCAGTTTTACAAAAAATACAGCAGGAGAAAACATACTCTCGCCCGCCAATAAGGAAACCATACACGAATACGCCAGTCTTTTACTGGGCCTTTGCTGGTACTTGTTCAACCCGGCCTTAAACGAAAATACCATTGGCTACACAGCCACACTATCATTAGCATAACTGAAATCTGCATACAACAACAATGCCCCGGTAGAAACCGGGGCAAACTGCTGAGAAAAATCTAACCCTTTGCTTATTTTGCTTCTTAACTAATACTGGTGCAAATATATTGGCGGCATGTTAGCAAAATGTTTCGCCGTCTTTATGCAATTATTACTTCTGCTATATTTTATTCAAGAAATTTCTGCTGCAGCAATGCACGATTGGACGCTGTTACATTCATAACTTTTTCAAGGTAACGATCCATGCTTCCATATTGGGCAACAATGGCGTTAAAGGTTGCTTTCAGATAGGCTTCTTTTACGCCCATCAAACTGCGGGCGGTGGCTTCATCCAGTTTATACATAAGCATCATTCCCTTAATGCTTCTTTCATTTTCGTTGCGGCGGTAATAATCCGATGCCAGGTAGTCTTCCATAATTTTATCTTCGGGTACATTCAGTGCATACAATATCAAAGCGGCCGCAATGCCCGTTCTGTCTTTGCCCGCTGTGCAATGAAACAATACAGCACTGTCGGTATTTACCTGCAGCAATTCAGCAAAAAGCGGTTTGTATCGTTCTCCCAGATAACGGATGTCGCTGTAAAAAGGCACCAGTCCTGAATCCTTTGCAGTAAGTAGCATTTGTTTCATGTAGCTACTGTCGCCCGTATGTTCGCTGCCTGCGGGCAATGAAACTCTTACGGCACCGGGCGGAATCTTATCCGGTGCTGTCTTTACTTCATTCGGCCCGCGAAAATCAGCAATGTATGCGATGGATAAATTGCGCAATGTATCAAGTCCGCCAGCTGTTAAATGACTCAGTTCTGCAGAGCGGTATATCCGGCCCCATTTTACGTGTCTGCCGTCTTTTGAAGGGTAGCCACCAATGTCGCGGCAATTAACAACACCCTGTAATTTAATTTCACGCCGGCTGCTGTCTGC
>Ga0075026_100000015_pt1 | contig 49694 bp, 39 predicted proteins | sample Str012_2_FD_71392 | JGI IMG/M metagenome (GOLD analysis project Ga0075026, IMG submission 71392) | Freshwater sediment microbial communities in response to fracking from Pennsylvania, USA - Straight Creek_MetaG_SC_2012 | ecosystem: Environmental > Aquatic > Freshwater > Creek > Sediment... | reverse complement strand
TATAAATGAGACTGCCATTGCCACACCGGGGGTGTACATATCCGAAATATCAACACTTCCGCCATCTATTGCACAGGTATCTACGGCCATACCTGCTTTCGTTGGTTATACCCAGCAAGCGCTGGACGCAAACGGCGCTTCGCTAAAAGGAATTCCTACAAAAATATTTTCGCTGAAAGAGTATGAACAGCTTTTTGGCAGTACAGCGGAAAATGAAAAAGGCATTACGGTAGATGTGGTGCAGCAGACAACGCCGCCGGTTTCACTCACAGCAGTGGCTAAGATTACAAATCCATCGCCACATATTATGTACTATGCGCTCCGTCATTATTTCGACAATGGCGGTGGCCCCTGTTATATTGTTTCCGCCGGCCCTACTACTACCGTTGGGGTATCAGATGCAGATCTAAAAACATTTGGACTGGATGTGCTGGAAGCATTTGATGAGCCAACGCTTTATGTATTCCCCGAAGGGCAATCCATATCCGGCGCTTCAGCTTATTATACGCTGATAGGACTGGCCATTGATCAATGTGCAAAATTGCAGGACCGCTTTACCATTGTAGACCTGTATGATAATTCCGGCAACACCAATACCAATATCAATACCTTCAGGGGTGGTAGCGGCCTCAATAAAAACAACAACCTCAACTATGCCGCAGCTTATTATCCCAACCTGAAGACAACGTATAGTTTTCAATACGCAGATGCCGATGTAACGGTAAACCTTACCAAAGACGGCGCCCCCAGTACGCCCACACTGGATACATTACTGACCAGCAACAGCGTTGTATACTATGCCGCCAAAAATGCCATTCGGAATTTAGGCCCGGTATTGCCGCCATCGCCCGCCATTGCAGGGGTGTATGCCAATGTAGATGCAAACAGGGGTGTTTGGAAAGCACCCGCCAATATATCCATCAACAGTATTTACGACGTTACCGATTTTGTAACCGATGAAGAACAGGCAACCATGAATATTGATGCCGGTTCCGGTAAATCCGTAAACGCCATCCGGCCCTTCAATGGAAAAGGAATTTTGGTTTGGGGCGCCCGCACACTGGATGGCAACAGCAGCGAGTGGCGTTATGTATCTGTCCGCAGGTTTTTTATTATGGTGGAGGAATCTACCAAAAAAGCCACCATGCAATTTGTTTTTGAACCCAATGACGCCAATACCTGGACGAAGATTCGCGCAATGATTGAAAATTACCTCACACTATTATGGAGAGAAGGTGCACTGGCCGGCGCCAAACCAGAACAGGCATTTTTTGTAAAATGCGGTCTTGGCCAAACCATGACGGCGCAGGACATACTGGATGGCAGACTGATTGTTGAGATTGGTATGGCGGCAGTAAGGCCCGCAGAATTCATCATACTGCGTTTCATGCACAAACTGCAGGAATCATAAAGCAACAGGTCAATTTTTAAACTGTAAATCAACAAAACATGGCACAATACCCAATTCCGAAATTTCATTTCCAGGTAGAGTGGGGCGGCACCAAAATTGGTTTTTCCGAAGTAACCGGTTTGGATGTATCTACCGATATCATTGAATACCGCGAAGGCTCCAGCCCGGAATACCACAAAATAAAAATGCCCGGCATGCAGAAGTTTTCCAACATTACATTGAAGCGGGGCACGTTTAAAGGCGACAATGATTTTTACAAATGGTACAATACCATTGCACTGAATACCATTGAAAGAAGAAACCTGGTAATTTCTTTGCTCAACGAAAACCATGAACCCGTGGTAGTATGGAAAGTAAAGAATGCTTTCCCGGTAAAAGTGCAATCAACCGATCTGAAAGCCGATGGCAATGAAGTGGCCATTGAAACAATGGAGATTGCGCACGAAGGATTAACCATTCAAAATGATGCGTAATGGCCACCAGATACCCACCGGTAGGTTTTCATTTTTTGGTAACGTTTGAGCTGTCGCCGCAGTCATCGGAGGATGCCCGTTTCCAGGAAGTAAGCGGGCTGGAAGCCGAAATGGAAATGGAAAGTTTTACCGAGGGCGGGCAGAACCGTTTTACCTGGCAATTGCCAAAGCGGACGCGTTATTCTGACATCATTCTGAAAAGGGGTTTGTACATCGGGTCACCATTGGTGAGCTGGTGCCGGGATGCATTGGAGAATTTTTCATTTGCACCCGTAAACCTGCATATCTCTTTGCTGAATGAACAGCACACACCGGTAATGACCTGGTATGTCATTAAAGCCATCCCCAAAAAATGGGCCGTGTCTTCTTTCAATGCGCAGGACAATGCCATCGTGGTAGAGTCCATCACCCTTAGCTACCGGTATTTTAATGTCATCAATTCAGCCTGATACAAACACTTTTAAAAAAATACACATGCCTGTTGAAATAAAAGAATTGCACATCAAAGCTACCGTTGGTGGTAGCGAAAAGCCTCCCGCGGATTGTATACGGCGGGAAGATCTGGACAAACTGAAAAAGGAAATCACCAAAGAGGTGACGGAAAAAATTCTTACCAAACTCCGGCAAAAAAATGAACGATAATGGCCTTTGATCTGTCACAACTGGAAAAACTGTATATACTTTCCTATTCAGACCCCGGGTACAGCAAAGTAACCGGGCCGGCTTTCTATGCGCTGATCAACCCGGAAACGTATTCGTACAAATACAAGATCGAATTTTGTGAATCGCAGGCACCGGGCACATCGGGCGTGGCGCTGAAGTTTAACAAGATGCCACCCCAGGAATTTAATTTTGATTTTTTGTTTGATGGTACGGGCGTTATCAATACAGACAGTGTGCCGGTGGCAGATCAGCTGGATAATTTCCGTCACCAGGTATTGCAGTACCAGGGCAATATTCACCGCCCCTATTACCTGAAAATACACTGGGGTACATTGCTGTTCAAAGGCGTACTAACAGCCATGGACATAGAATTTAAATTGTTCCGGCCGGACGGATCGCCCCTGCGGGCCATGGCAAAATGTTCTTTTAAAGGAACCATAGAAGAAAACCTGCGGGTAGCCATGGAGAATGCCATGAGCCCCGATATTACCCACGAAAGAATGGTAACAGCCAGCGACCGCCTGCCGGTGATGACGCAGAAAATTTACAACGACAAGAAATATTATATCAACATCGCCGGCTTTAACCAGCTGGACAGTTTCAGGAATATTGACAACGGCACCAGGTTATTTTTTCCACCCACAGCAGATTAATTCATTATGGCAACAGCAGCAAGAATAGTACCCACTGTTCAGAACCCGGATCTTGTAACCGCTACCGTTTTGGTGGAAGGCAAGGAGATACCCGGGAAGTACCAGCTTGCAGGCATCAGCATTGTAACGGAAATTAATAAAATACCCGGCGCCACGTTGATTCTGCTCGACGGCGAACCCAACCGCGAAGATTTTGAAATCAGCGATGGCGGTGATTTTCTGCCAGGAAAAAAAATAGAAATACAATTTGGTTACCACCGCGAACAGTCCACTGTTTTTAAAGGCATCATCATTACCAATACCCATAAGATAGATAACAATTGTGCCGAGCTTAAAATTGAATGCAAGGACGAGACCATTAAGATGACGGTCAACAAAGGCAACCGGCATTTTAACGATATTGTTGACAGTGATGTAGTGTCGAAACTACTGGACGATAATAAAATAACAGGCGCAGACATCGAAGACTCCAAACCCAAACATGAGCAGCTGCTGCAATCGAATGTTACCGACTGGGATTTTATGATAAGCCGTATTGATGTAAACGGGATGATTTGTGTGATCAACAACGGCGCTTTGTCGGTTAAGAAACCAAAACTGGAAGAAGATGCTAAACTGGATCTTACGTATGGCGCCGATATCCTGGAGTTTCATGCAGACATGGATGCCCGCACGCAAACAGCATCGGTAAAGACCATGAGCTGGGATTTTGAAAACCAAAAAGTGGTTACCACCGAAAGTGAAGACTCGAAAGCACCGGAAGAAGGCAGTTTTACCAGGACCGATCTTGCATCTGTTACCAGCCAGCCGCTGGAGATGCGCACATCTGCCACCCTGAGTAAAGAAGAAACCCAGGCCATCGCCAATGCAAAAAAGCTGCGACAGGATCTTTCCAAGATAAAAGCAAAAGTAAAATACCAGGGTGTGGCTACCGTGCAACCCGGCAATTTTATTAATATCAATGGCGTGGGAAAGAATTTTAACGGAAAGGCATTTGTGTCTTCCATTCAGCATGAATTTGCAGACGGCGATTGGGTTACCGAAGCCAGCCTGGGCTGGGACGAACAATTTTTTACCGAGCAAACCAACCCGGGACATGCGGCATCGGCCACGGGTCAGTCTTCGTCTATGCATGGTTTGCAGATTGGTATTGTAACAAGTATTACAGACGCCAGCGGGCAGTACCGGGTAAAAATAAGGCTGCCCATGGTGAATGACCAGGACGAAGGCATTTATGCAAGAGTGGCCACACTGGATGCAGGTGATGGCCGGGGTACTTTCTTCCGCCCGGAAGTGGACGACGAAGTGCTGGTAGGGTTTATGAACGATGACCCGCGTAACCCCGTAATACTGGGTATGCTGCACAGCAGCGCAAAACCCGTACCGTTGGATCTGCAGGATAGTAACCCGGAAAAAGGCTATGTATCGCGGTCAAAAATAAAACTCATTTTTAATGATGCGCAAAACAGTATCCGCATTGAAACCCCCGCCAGCCGGGTGTTTGAGATGAATGACAATGACGGCTCCATTAAAGTAGAAGACGCGGATGGCAACAAAATAACAATGGACAGCAGCGGCGTAACGGTGGAGGCGGTCAGCAACCTTACTTTAAAAGCCGGAAGTTCTTTGTCTGTTGAGGCGCCGCAAATATCCATCAAAGCAGATGCAAGTTTAAGCATGGAAGGCAGTGGCAGCGCCAGTGTCAGCAGCAGCGGCATCACGGAGGTAAAAGGTTCGCTGGTAAAAATTAATTAGTGGATAAATCTTACAGCGCCTTCTCTTTTCAGGAAGGAATGCGAATAAGTTAATGAAGAAAATTGTTTTTTAAGCAATCACACAATAACAGGTAAACAATGCCATTTGCAGCCAGGATAACGGATATGCATGTGTGCCCGATGGTAACGGGTGTTGTGCCGCATATTGGTGGACCGGTTTTGCCACCGGGTGCGGTTACCGTTTTAATTGGCAGCCTGCCTGCTGCAAGGGTGGGGGACATATGTGTTTGCACAGGGCCACCCGATGCAATTATTTTGGGGTCAACTACCGTGCTGATTGGCGGCATGCCCGCCGCACGCATGGGCGATATGACAGCACATGGCGGTACCATTATTTTAGGTTGTCCAACAGTTATGATAGGAGGATAAAATTATGGCAGTAACAAAATCATTTCTCGGAACCGGCTGGGACTTTCCCCCTTCTTTCAGCAACCAAAACCTGCAGGTGGCAATGCTGAGCGATGAAGCCGATATACAAAGCAGCCTGGAAATTTTACTCAGCACCCGACAGGGAGAAAGAGTGATGCTGCAGGACTATGGATGCAACCTGGACGAACTGGTTTTTGAACCGCTGACAACCACTTTTAAAACCTATATCAAAGATTTAATTGCAACCGCCATTTTATATTATGAACCCAGGATCAATGTAGACAAACTGGAACTGGATGATACCGGTGAGCTGGAAGGAAGGATTGTCATCCGCATTGAATATACCGTGAGGGCCACCAATTCAAGGTTCAATTTTGTGTTCCCGTTTTATAAAACAGAAAATACAGTATCAAAATAATCTTCACAGCAGCTTATTATGCCTTGTACAGATAAAAATCCATTGTTACGCGAGGGCACCAGTCTTTTAAACAGGATACTGGCGGCTTTGTCTGCCGGTTATGCAAAGCCGGACGAGCGGGAAGCTGCCGATATCATCCTGTTTGCAAAAAGATATGCCAGCTGCCTGAATTATTTTAAAGACGACAATACGGTGGATGGTAACTGGCAGGTGCTGATGCAGGCCGATGTGAGCGTATCACTGGCGGTTTTATCGCGTATCAATGTGCAGGAAATTACAGACTATAAAAAAAGAATTTACAAAGCCATTGCACTGGCAGGTTCGGATGCGGCTGCAAAAACGGAGCTGAAATATTTGTTTGACCTGCTGTTTTCACTGGCAACTGCCATTGACAAACAATACAAATTGCTGCCGGCAGATTTTGAATACAAAAACATTTTCAGCGATGCCATCAACAACAAGCTTCAGTTGCCATTGGCCAATATAGAAAAATGCTTCAGCGACTTTAAAACTGCGGGCTTGCTGGATTATACGGTAAAAGAGCTGGACAACGATGCGCCCATTGAAGTAACTTCCGATGAAAATTTTACACGTGCCAGCCTGGGCCCCGAATGGCAGACGGCCGTTCCTGCCATTGCTATCAGCTTGCCTGCCACCGGTACAGCCAAAGATTTAATTGTGTACATTACGCATCACAACCTTTTTAATGCACAGGTTGAATTGTTCCTGAATGGCATCTCATCTGTAGTACAGCGTTCCGCCGAATTGTTTGAAACCACGCTGGCCGGCTATCCAAAACACACGCCGCATTTTGCATTGTTCCTGGCTTTTATTGAAATATACCGGCATGAACAGGATGCACTGAACCAATATACGCAACGCCATCTTGACTTTTATTACAAACAGGTGCTGCAGCTGATGAACAAAGCTCCTGAAGCCGATGATGTGCACCTCTTATTTGAATTGCAGAAACCAGTTGCCGGGCACCGCTTGCTCAAAGACACTTTGTTTAAGGGGGGCAAAGACAGTAGCGGAAAAGAAATTTCTTATGCGCTTACAGACGATATTGTACTTAACAAAGCGGTAGTGGCAAATTTGCATTCTCTGCAAATAGTGCATGGCAGCCGTGACTTGCTGAAAGCCTCGCCCATTGCCAATTCAGACGATGGCCGGGGGGCCAGGATCTTATCTGCAGATAAAAGCTGGTTTACATTTGGCGATCCCAAAAAGATCAGCAATGCCAAAACCGGGTTTGCCATTGCTTCCAGCCTGTTATTTTTAAATGAAGGCACGCGGACCATTAGCATTACGGCAGATTTTGCAAACCCAGTTCCGGGCATTGGTGCATTTCCGCTGTACAATTTAAATTGCTTTACTGCACAGTTTACCGGAAAAAAGAAATGGGAAGACATGCCTGCACCGGTAGTTAGCAGCAATGCAGCCGGTACGCAACTGGTATTCAGTATTACGCTCAGCCCCGATGCCGCAGCTGTATTGCCCTACGATGAAAAAATTCATGCGCGGAACATGGCGGTACAACTGCCGGTAGTAAACATTTACCTCAACCAGGACGCAGCTAACGCCATTCCATATACGCTGATTTGCAATAAAGAATTATTGTCTGTCAGCATTGCCGTGGATGTTTCCGGCGTAAAAGATTTGATGCTCAGCAACGACAACGGCGTAATTGATGCTTCAAAACCATTTAAGCCATTTGGCGATTTTCCCGGCAGCGGCGCCGCGTTTTACCTGGGCAGCAAAGAAATATTTCAAAAGGAATTGTCTTTTATTGAGCTGGAAACAAGCTGGAAGAACCCGCCGGGCAGCCCCGTATTGAACAGTACTGCCCATTACCTGCGGCAGAATGAGTTTGACAGCAATGTTTATGCCGCCATCACAGGCAGCAATGCCAGCAGCATCAGCTTCTCCGGCAGCAACAATGCATTCATCCCCACTGCCCTTAATTTTGGCAAGAATGAAAAAATAAGCGCCAATACGCTGGAGGGATTTTTAAGAATTAAACTGAATACCGGCGATTATTCGCTGTCAACTCACCTGGCAAACGTAAGCACGGAACTCAGCAAGACAACACTAACCGGCACATCGCCCAATTTCACCCTCAGCATACCTGCAACGCCGGTGCCTGCAGAACTCATCCTCAATAATTTTTCTGTTCACTATAAAGCCAGTACCAGTATTTCATTGGCAGCCAGTACCACTGCAAACCATTTGTTTTACCAGCTGACGCCTTTTGGATTTGCAAGGGTTAGCCATGCACTGGTTGACACATCGGCCCGCACAGAAAATACAAAACGCATCAGCCTGTTGCAGGATCTGCCAAACGAAGGTGAACTGTATATCGGGCTGAACAATGCAGCACCTGATATGGTCGTCACCCTGCTTTTCCAGGTGGCGGAAGGCAGTTCCAATCCGTTGCTGGATATGGAAACCCTGGGCTGGTACTATCTCTCGGCCAATAACAACTGGAAACAGTTTAAGAAAGAAAACATCATAGACAATACCAACAATTTTACGCAATCGGGAGTGGTAATTATTACGCTGGGCCATGACGCAGGCGATGACAACACCCTGCTTGAACAGGGATTGCACTGGATAAAAATAGCGGCCCATCCTTTTACCGATGCCGTTTGTAAAATGGTTTTGATACAGGCTCAGGCCGCAAAAGTGCAACTGGTGCAGGATGAATCTGCACAGGTAGCATTCAGGCAACTGCTTCCCGCAGGCAGCATCTCCAAACTGCTGGTCAGCGATGCAGCCGTTAAAAAAATTGAACAGCCGTTTGATTCGTTTAACGGAAGAACAAGAGAGAGCGATGATCATTTTTATGTACGGGTAAGCGAGCGCCTGCGGCACAAGCAGCGTGCCATTACCATCTGGGATTATGAACACATCATTCTTGAAAAATTCCCAAAAATATTTAAAGTAAAATGCCTGAACCATTCCGGCTTTTATACAGAACAGGGCGTGGAGGTGTTTTGTGAAAATTATCCGGGGCATGTCGCCGTTATCACCATTCCCAACCAGCACAATACCAGCAATACCAACCCGCTGCGGCCTTATACGCCGGTAGGATTGCTAAAAAACATCAATGATTACCTGGCAACCGTCACATCGCCATTTGTAAAACTGCATGTAAAGAACCCGCAGTTTGAAGAGATACAACTGGATTTTATGGTGCGCTTTTATGCGCACCTGGACCAGGCTTTTTACCTGCAGTTGCTGAATACAGAGATTGAACAATTTCTCTGCCCCTGGGCATTCAATAACAAAACAGAAATTTCTTTTGGCGGAAAAATATACAAGAGTGCATTGCTGAATTTTGTAGAGGAAAGACCCTATGTGGATTTTGTAACCTGTTTTAAGATGAATCATTTTATTAAACGAGACAGCAGCGGCACCACGGTGCTGATGGATGTGGAAGAGGCTACTGCATCCACAGGCCGTTCGGTACTGGTTTCTTACAATGATGAAGACAATCATATTAAACACAAAATTGTTTCACCTGCAATTTGTACATGCTGATGGATGAGCAAACAACCATACCAAAAACCACGCAGTTACCGCCAGCGCAGGATTTTGTATTGCTGCGGGCGGAAGGACTGAAACACATTGAATCGCTGGCAAGCGCTGTGTGGACCGACTACAATGCGCATGACCCCGGCATTACTACGCTTGAAATGCTTTGTTATGCACTAACTGAACTGGGCTACCGCAATGGTTTTGAAATGCAGGATTTGCTGACCGATAAGAACGGCAATACCGTTGGCGGGCAGTCGTTTTTTACGGCCAAACAAATTCTTACCAATAACCCGCTGACCATTGATGATTTCAGGAAATTATTGATAGACATTGAAGGCGTTCACAATGCCTGGTTGTTTGCGGAAGATGCAAAAAAGGATGCAGCCGGAAAATTGGTTCCGATCAATGAAGTGCCTGTCTATGCCAATTGCCCGAAAGACATCCTGCAATATGAATCAACAAACCTTCCACTGTTTCTTTCGGGGCTTTACCAGGTATTGCTCGATTTGGACAATGACAATCTGTATGGTGATCTGAACAATGGCGAAGTAGTTATAGAGAACCCGGCATTAGGTGCCGCTTTTGCAAAAGGCGAATGTTGGTTCTCAATAGAACTTTCTTCCTGGAAATTTGCCGACTTTGATTTTGCGGCGCTCGCGGCCAATAAAAGCAATATCAGTTCAGCCAGTATTGCCGGCAGTCCGGATGCATGGACCTGCGATCTGGAGCTAACCAGCAGCGAATCTATGCAGTTCAATATTGGTATCAGCAAAAAGCCGGCAAACAAAACCGTGCAAACGGCAGATTTGGCGGCCATGCTGGCGGAGGATGGTTTTGAATTTGCAGCAGCCATTTTTACTTTTTATCTCCAAAAAATAAAAATGGCAAAAAAAATAGTACAGACGGCTATAAAAACACTGCAGCAGCACCGCAACCTCTGCGAAGACTTTCTGGTAGTAACCACAGTGGAGGATGAAGAAATCGCTTTCTGTTTTGATACCGGTGTAAAACCTTCTGCAGACATTGAAAAAGTACAGGCAGAAATTTTTTATGCGATTGAAAATTACCTCAACCCTTCTGTTGATTTCTTTACACTGAAAGAACTGATGGATAAAAAAATACCGGTGGATGAAATCTTTGAAGGCGTGGTGCTGAAACATGGATTTATCGATACAATACAGCTGGAACAAACGCAGTTGCGTTCCGTTGTTTATACATCAGACATTATCAACCTGCTGATGGACATTGATGGAGTAATTTCCATCCGCAATTTTGTGATGACCAAATACGGTCCGCTGGGTAAACCGGTGCCGGGCTTTACCGGTGTAAAATGGTGTATGAACATTGCGCCGATGCACAAGCCGGTGCTAAGTACCGATAAGTCTAAAATACTGTTGTTTAAAAACCAGTTCCCTTTTATTGCCAATTACGATGAAGTACATGATACCGTCTCATTGCTGCATGCGGAGCGGGAGCGGGCGAAACTAAACGGCCTGCAGGATGATTTACCCATACCACGCGGCAGAAAGCGGGATACTGAAAACAGCTGGCCGCTACAGTATGATTTTCCGCAGACCTATGGTATTGGTGTGGCAGGCCTGCCCGCCAACGCCAGTATACTGCGAACTGCGCAACAGCGGCAACTGAAAGCTTACCTGATGTTTTATGAACAATTGCTGGCCGATTTTCTTTCTCAGCTTTCCAATGCACACCGGTTGTTTTCAACCGGCAATATCACGCAAACTTATTACGCACAGTTCCTGGATGGTATTAAAGATGTGGCGCCCTTGTATGTAAAAGATGGCCCAACGGTTATTTTGCAGGATGCGATAATGAATGCGGATTCCACAGTGCAGCCCAAAAACCGCTGGCAGCAATTGTACGAACCCAAAGACCTGTTTGAAGATCGCCGTGGCCGTTTCCTGGATCATATGCTGGCCAGGTTTGCAGAATCTTTCAATGACTATGCACTGCTGATGTATACCATCAACTACAATGAAAAAACGGAAGAGAAAATTTCTTTTGCGGAATTGACAGACGCCAGGATTCGTACGCTAAAAAATTACGATGATATCAGCAGCAACCGTGGAAAAGCGTTTAACTATTTTCCGCAGCACGATGATTTTACCGTGGATACTGCACAACTCTGGGATACGGCCAATGTATCGGGGCTCGAAAAACGGATCGGTTTTCTGACGGGTATCAAAGATATTACGCGCCGGTTTTTGTACTGCATCAGCAACATAGAAGTGTTCTGCAATGAAAAAGAAGTGGTGGAAAACGGACAGCCGGTTCTTAAATGCTATTACAACTTTTCAGTGGTATCACTGTCCGGGATTTTGTTTGATTCGCAGGAATATGCCAGCAAAGCAGCTGCGCTGGCAGCTGTTGAGCAGGTAAAGCAATTGGGTAAGGATGCCGGTAATTATACCATTGTGCGTGGCAGTACCATCTTACTAAAGCTGGGCAGCCTGCTGATGAGTGAAACCAGTTTTGCTGATGATACAGCTGCACAGGTGGCCATTGATGCGGTGGCAAAAGAATTCAGCACAGATTGCAATGACCCGGTTGGCCTGCACCTGATTGAACACATTTTACTGCGGCCAGTAGAAATTGCGCCGCCCGACAAACCATTTGATCTGATGCAGGTTTGCCTGCACAATTGTGGTTGTCCCTGCGAAGAAGATCCTTACACTTTCCGTGCATCGGTAGTGCTTCCTTATTGGCCCGCGCATTTTGATAATATGGCCTTCCGCGAATATTTTGAAAACAAGATACGTGAAGAAGCGCCGGCACATATAATGCTGAAAATATGCTGGCTGAACAATGAGCTGATGCGGACCTTTGAACTGCGGTATAAAAAATGGATTGAAGCATTGGCCGCTTATTCTTTCGACAAAAAGGCAAACCTGCTTTTGTTCAGGGATGCCAATGATAAAATGATTGAAATACTGGCACAGCTGCACAGCGAATACCCGCAAGCCACCCTGCACGATTGTGTAGAAAGCAAAGAAGGCAGCAATACCGTTGTGCTGGGTAAAACAGTTTTGGGAACCTTTAAAAATCAATGACCATGAGTATCGCGAATACTTTCCCGGTATTTGAACCAGACCAGGTGCTGACCAACCAACACCTGAACGACCTGTTCAATTATTTAGATCAGCAGAACCGGCTGACGCGTTGCAAACTGCTGGGCAGTGGTATCGTATGTGGTTTGGAAATTTCACATACCAGCGATACGATCAATATTACCAGGGGCTGCGGCATTACTTCGCAGGGTTATATCATTTTGTTTTGTGATCACGTGGGCGAAAACGGCTACAAATATTACAGGCCCTACACACAGCCGGCTTTTCCCAATGATCTGCAATTGATTAGTCAGTGCCCGCCAGACCCCAACCGCAACAATATTCCTTTTTATGCATCCGATGCAGCATCCGCTGCTACCAACAATGCCATTCAGTTATTGCTGACACAAACTGAGGTTGATGCATTGCCCGATAAAACCGGTGTTATCCCGCTTTCGCAAGGAGCAGATCTCAGCCAGTATGCCGTGGTGCTTTTCCTGGATGCCAATGAAATGAACCTGAAGAACTGCGATACCAATGATTGTAACGATAAGGGAAGCCGGATGGAACTGGATGTGGTGCCCCTGCTGGTAGATAAAAAATTACTAAACGGCAACAAAGGCGATGGCGGCAAGCTGAGCTTCCAGCCATTGAAACTACGCCGCTACAATGTGCCACTTAAAAATCTTGCCTCTGCAGATGCAGTGCTGAATGCATTTGTGGCCCTGATGGACGATGCCACACTCAGCAGTCTTGCCAATGACCTGGAATATTGTTTCATAAATTACCAGTATCTGGTAAATGGAGTTACGACCAATCCTTTTGGTGCATTGGCTGATTTTAAAAAGAACCTCCAGTTCATTATAAAATTTCATCCCGTACTTATACAATACTATTATGACTTTATTTATGATCTGCTGAAAGCCGTCTACGAATTCAGGTATAAGGCGCATGCCATAACCAGTGCGTGTTGCCCCGGCGAGATGCAATTTCCCTTTCACCTTACCCTGGGCGAAGCAACGGCAGACAGCAATGCGGCCACGCTTTCTGCCTACCGACAGTACTTTGTCTATTCACCCTTGTTTGATGCGCAAAGTGATGGCTCCAATGAATTGCGCAGCCTGCTGATGCGGATGATATTAATGTACCAGCAGTTTGTGATTACAGAAAAATCGTTTTTAGAAAACAGGGTGGTATTGCCTGATCAGACAAAGATTACACCCAGCAGGTATGGTCACAATACACTCTCTGAGCGCTGCATTCCTTATTATTACAATCCTGTGCAGCAAAAGAATGCTGCATTGCCAGGCAACCTGTATTATTACTGGGATTATAATAAAACGCGGCGCGGCAATGCAAGTGGTAACCTCAGTTACAACGCAGGCGCCTACAGTAGTGCAGATATGGTGGTCAACCCTTTGTTTTATGATATTGAATGGTATAATTTTTACCGCGTAGAAGGGCATATTGGCAAGAACATCAATACCGCACTTACCGAAGTAAAAACCATTCAGCAGAATTTTAACCTGCCGTTTGATATTGCAGCATTGAGTGCAGATTATATTGGTGCGCTGGTAAAAGGAGAAGACCCGCAGTGTACTGTTCTTGATCTGGAGTCTGACTACCGGGTACTAATAGCCGAATTTGTTTGCCGGCTGCACGATACACTCTGCTATGTGGCCAAACTGGGCTATACGCCGCCCGTGCAGATATTAACGGGTGTGTTTACAAATGCTGCCGGTGCCACGGGCGCAGCGTCGGGCCCGGTCAAAAAATCAGGGGCCGCAAAAAAAAGTGCGGCGGCTGCAAAAACAAAAGCAGCCGAAAGGCCCGCTGCTGCTATTACAGACACGTTAAACATAGTAACCGGCCACCCGTTTATTGCTGGGCTCGTGAGTGAGTTTCAGGCGATAGCCACTTATACCAAAGGAACCACGCTTACGCGTTTGTGTGCGCCCGCTCCCAATACCGTTGGCAGTTATTACAGCAACAGCATCATTGCAAACAACGGCAAGTTTGTAAACCCGGTTGTAGCAACAGACAACAGTGCCAATGCTGTATTGTACCGTCATTTTTTTGAATTTACAGACAGCGTGGAAAGCATGCTGCAAATATTAATGACAAACAGCCTGGCCAATATTGATACCGCTGTTTTTAAAACCGCTTACAACAGGTTTGAAGCAGAAGTGAATGTGGTAAACCTGGCGATGCTGGAATTTATAAAATCGCTCGACGGCAATGATAAGTTTCCGGATTTTACGATCGATTATTTGCTGGATCTCTTTGTAGACAACGTACAAATGCTGCTGCATACCTGCATGACCGAAAGACTGGACGCGTTAAAAAGCGAATACCTCAGAAGGGTGGCGCAATACAGGCTGGCAAAAAACTTCAGCTATTATTTCCGCAACCACGGTGGTATTGAACACAAAGCAGGTGTGCCCCGTGGCGGAACTTTTATTCTTGTTTACCACGAGGAGAGAAGAAGCCGGCAGGTAGACCTCAATTCATTGTTTATTAATACCGAACTAAGCAGTGTGCTGCTAAGCAATTTCCGGGAACTGCTGAGTGAAGATACCGCTCTGGATACACTGGAAGCTAAGGCAAAAATGCTGGCAGTGTCTACACTTTACCAGGACCCTGCACTGTATTTGCGTTTTAAAGATGTGATGCAGCAATACCTCGATAATTGTACCAGCATTCCACCCGATAAAAGGAACCAAATCTCCGTCATCATTAACCAACCACCGGCCAGCACAACAGGGTTTGAACTGGCCGACGGTATGGTGATTGCAGATTTTTACATACCCTATATCTGTTGCAGCGATTGCCCGCCGGTAGCCTATCTTTTGCCTGCTACCCAACCGCCACCGGATAACAAACCGCCGCTTGTAAAATCGATGTCGGTATGCCGCAGCGTAAAAGAACAGGCATTGGAGCCCGACCGCCCCAAAAATGCCGTGGTGAAAGTGTTGACCAATGAAGGCAATATCATGGACGATAGTCTTGTAATACACCCATCGGCTACCAACGTTACAAAAACAACTGTGTTCCATGTTTCGTATATAATTGATGACCAGGAGACCGATCTTACCATTACCGTGGTAGTGGCCAATGCCGATTTTACAATGGAATTAACCCGGGCCACGGCTACTACCAATCTGCCACCCATTGGCCTTACGCTAAAACCGCTGGGTGATGCGCTGCTGGTATCTGCCTGGAAAGTGCAGCAGGGTAATAATGTGGTCACCAATATTACCGAAGGAAAACCTTTTGCACTTACACAACTGGCAGGTGAAGGCCCCATTCTGATCAGCCATCATGCAGAAGTGAAAGCGGAGGGCGGCAATTGTACAGACGACAAGGTATTTACACTTACCCCCGATATTGTGAAACTGCACCTGAACAAAGGACCATTCGACAATAATACAACGCAATGAGGAATGGGAATACACATATCATTGGGAAGCAAACGGTAGAAATAAATTTCGACCGTATTGAATCCGGTATGGGTATGCAAGACCGTATGGCCGGGTTGTTTTACGAACGCATACAACCAGGCATGGAAAAATTGTTTGATGAACTGGCAGATGCAGATCATACCGCGTACATTGAAAACCTGGAAATAGATTGTGGCGTATTACCAGAGAAAAACTGGGAAGATGAATGTGTGGATGCCGTGCTCCGGCAACTGAAAGAAAAACTGTTGCTGGTGAATAAGAAGCCGTTGGATGCGGATACGATCAACCACGCATTTTTTCATTTCCTGGGATACGGATTCCTTCCCTGGAACTGTACCATTTCTTCGGAAAAGATTTTTGAAGAAAAAATTGTTCCGGATACCCGGTTTACAGAACAATTGCAAAAAAAGTTACAGCAGCAGGATGTACTGTTAAGATTGCTGAACCAGTTTTCAGAAAAATTTGTTACTACCATCATTCACGCATTGCTGCAGAAAAATAAAGAAAAAAATGAGGAAAAAGTTTTGTATGCAGACATCCTGGATCAACCCTTTGCCGGCAAAAGTCAGCAGGAGAAAATAATAAAAGCCATTGTAAAGCAAGGCAGCAGTGAGAACGATATAAATGAAATGCTTTCCGAAGGAAAACTACTTTCTGATCCTGACAGGCGAAATGCTGCAAAGGAAATGGCTGCAGCTTTGTTTGTTGGCAATGCCGGTCTTGTACTGCTTCACCCGTATTTACCAGCTTTGTTTGAATACCTGCATTTAACGGCAAACGATCAATGGATAAATGAGCAGGCACAACAGCAGGCAGTAACAGTAACGGCATTTTTGACAAGTGGTGTGCCAAAAAATTCTGAGTTTAACCTGGTACTGAATAAACTGCTTTGTGGTCTTTCTGCAAACACGGTTTTGCTGCCCGCAACTGAATGGCAACCGGTATGGCAGCAGGAATGTGAGGCAATGCTGCAGGAAGTGATCAACAACTGGGGGAGCTTAAAAAATACAGGAATAGAAGCATTCCGGGAAAGCTTCCTGCAGCGGGAGGGCAAACTGAGTGTTACTGATAATGGAAAACTTTTGCAGGTAGCGCAAAAAAGCATGGATGTATTATTGAATACCCTGCCATGGGGTATTGGGGTTATCAAATTGCCCTGGATGAAAGAAATATTATTTACTGAATGGATTGGCTGAAACATGGAACACACCGTACAGCGAAATACAAAAGCAGCCGTTGCAAAAAGCAAGGGAGATTTTTTTGGAAGAAAAAATGAACCGGCTTTTTTTGGCCCGGCATACATTCAGCCCAAATTAAGCATTGGCGCACCTGATGATCGCTATGAGCGGGAGGCCGATGGCATGGCGGATAAAGTAATGCGCATGGGCGATACCGGTATACTACCCACGGCCATAATGCCCGCAAACGTGCAGCGAAAATGTGCGCATTGCGAAGACGAAGAGAAACTGCAAAGAAAACCAGGAACTGATATTGTTCAGCGTGAACCCGGTGACAAAGTACCGTCTCATGTAAGTGTATCTGATGACCCTGATAAACAATATGGCGACAGATCTTTTCTGCAACTGCGGGTTACGGTGGCGGGGCCGGGAACAAACGATCCCAATGACAAACAGATAAATTTTGGGGAAGCAAATCTGCAATTGATACAGAACGGTGTTATAAGCCCGGGCGATTTTTCAGTTGATTATGAAGATTTATGGAAAACAGATTATAAGCTGACCACTGAATGGGGGCTTGGCACCATTGTAAAAAACCTGTACGGTGTCAGACAAAGAATAGATACGGGAATGTTGGGGCCAGTGCGTGCTGGCGTAAAAAAAATCCCATTGGTGGGCAGCTTTCTCAGCAGTAAAATAAAATTAGACAGGCCCGATGTAAAGAACAACGATTGGGATACCTGGCTTACCAATAAATTAGCGCTGAGTGGATTGGGTGCGGCAACCTCGCGGGATAACCATGCTTTTAATGAAGGCAGTGGGTTAACATTCACTATCAATATTATTGACACACACTTTGATGAAAATAAAATTCACCGGAAACCTTCTTCCGGCAGCCACCCGGTAAATACGGCTTCGGCTGAACAATCCTTGCAATCCGGAGGTCAGTCCATGGACAATGCCACCCGCAGTTTTATGGAGTCCAGGTTTGGGTATGATTTCAGTAATGTAAAGATTCACAATGATTCGCTGGCACACCAGTCGGCCAGCGATATAAATGCATTGGCGTATACACATGGACGTGATATTGTCTTTGGATCGGGCCAGTACCGGCCGGATAGCAATGCCGGTAAACAATTGCTGGCGCACGAATTGGTGCATGTGGTGCAGCAGGATAATAAAAGCGGACTGGTTCAGAAAAAAGGTTGCGGCTTTACGGCAACGGATGAAGGGCTTTGGGCACACCAGCACCCGGGTAAGGTGTTTTCTTCAGGCGACAACGCCAAAGAGCCAAATGAATTTATTTTTTGGAATTTTTGTGTGGGGGATGTTGAGTTAAGAGATGAACATAAAACCGCTTTGCTGGCAGAAATGGCCAGGTGGAATAAATTAATGAATGCAACAACTGCTACGAGGGGAGATCTGAAAATCAATATTACGGGAACAGCAAGCAGCAGCGGCAATGCAGCGCTCAATACACTATTGGCCAATGGACGTGCAGATAAGGTGAAGGATTTTCTGGTGGCGAACGGAATTCCTGCAAACATTATTGATACTTCTGGCAGCGGATCTGCACCAGCACTTGCCAATGGCGGTACACCTGAAGATGAGGCCAGGAACAGAAGAGTTGAATTGTTTCTTTTTGCACCAACGCAAACAGGAAATATAACGGGCGCCCTGGTTGCAGCAAACGTAAATAATCTTACCATCGGCAGAATTGCAAAAGATCCTGCGCCTGTCTTTGACGTATCAAAAAATTTATTTGCCAGGAGACTTTTGGCTATGAAAGCTTCAGCCGATGTAGACTTCACCGGGTTTCAGGGAGACCGGATAGGTATGATTCAGTTCCTGACGTTTGATTCGCGCAATGCGCAATACCGCTCACCACAGGGTGAGGAACTGACACTTGACTTTGAGCGTTGCTTTACACAATTGCCCTGCAGGGATGTTGCGGATGCTACCAGTTTATTCAGCTTTGATGATGAAACGCTGGTGCTAAAAAATACCAGTACGCAATCGGGCAAGGTGACAATGCATGATGCGCCCGGTACGGGTTATCCGTTGAAGTACCCGGATAAAAACAAGGGACCTTTTGTTTTGCAGCGGTATTCCTGGACCATGGGATTTGATTTGATTTTAGGAATACGTGCTGCAAGTTTGTTTATGCCTTTGCAAGCAGTTGCATGGGGCTTGGGTTCAACGGAAGATGTTGATGTAAAAAATAAGAAAACGTCGGGGCTTGGGCCATTTGTAGTTCATGGCAATTGGGCACCGGCTACCGCCGCGGCAAAAAAGGCAGAAGTTGACACAGCCATGAGTGGTAAGACGTGCCGTTTACTGGCAAGGAGCATAGAGAACCTGCCGAATGAGCGTCCTTGCAAGCCAGATGAAATTCGTTAAATTCAACATAATATTTAATGCACGCGTAATGACTTTTATAATTTGAATACAGCAGCACATACAGAAAAATCAGGCATCCAGACAACTCATTTGCATGCCAGGCCCTTATTCTTTCAACCCAAACTCAGCATCAATCAACCCAATGATGTATATGAACAGGAAGCAGATGCAATGGCAGAGCGGGTGATGCATGCACCAATTGCAAAAGCTGCTGATTTTTTTCAACCCAAACCAGTAGCAACTAATATTGTACAACAAAAATGTGCCCATTGCGAAGATGAAGAAAAAGTACAACGCAAAGTAAGTACAGGTACAGCAACCGGATCCGAACTGCCTTCATCCGTGCACTGTGCTGTTAATTCCGGAGGGCAGTCAATGGATGCAGGTACAAGAAATTTTATGGAGTCTGGTTTTGGATATGATTTCGGAAATGTACAGATTCACAATGATTCGCAGGCACAGCAATCGGCCGCATCAATCAATGCATTGGCATATACTCACCACAATCATATTGTGTTTGGAAAAGGGCAGTACCAGCCGCATACGCATTCCGGCAAACAATTGCTGGCGCACGAACTGGTGCACACCATTCAACAAAATCAATTGGGCAGCACTCAAAACAAAGTATTCCGGAAAGCCAGTTTTACAGATGACCCTGTAAAATACAGCAAGGACATTAATCCCGCAGAAGAATTGGCCAATGAAATAAAGAATGCAGGTTCTTCCAAAATGGGGCAGACACTCATTGAAATAAATGGTTTTGTAATTGAAGAAGGGAAGCCCGTAGTTGTAAATCCGCTGCACATTCCGGCAATAGCAAGTACAGCTGCAGGAAAACATGTTACCTGCACGTACGACAAGGAAGCAGACAATGATATCAGTTTCCGGATGCATTTACCCGTAGCGGGGAAATGGGAATTTGAAGCCCAAAAAGCGGATCTCGCAAATCTGCAGAATCCTGCGCTTGGTGCATGTGGAAACAAGGTTAAAATTATCGTTGTGCCCAAACCCAACCAGGCTAATTTTGTAAAAGCAGTACGCATCCATGAAAACGTTCACAGGGACAGCATCAACGCTATTTATAAAAAACACCTGCTGCCATGGGATAAAAAAATGCACGACAATTTGAACCATCCCGTGCCGGCAAAAGATGACGCTACCTGCAGGAATATCATTTTTAAAGTGCTGGGCGCTGATGCCGATGAATTGCTTTTCAACATGCTGGATGAATTCAACAAAGGCAGCAGGACTTTTCATGGCACAAGACAGGGTGGAACCGTTACCAATGATCTGATGACGGTGGATTGCAGTGCCAATACCCTTACCATTCCCATTAACAATCCAATGCCCATACCTCCGGGGCCTTAGCCGGCGTTTACAATCGTTGAAAACCTTTGAACAATTTCAAATTTTAAAGCTGTTATATCATCAATCATTGAACCATCAGCCCACCCAGGTAAAAAGTACAAGAAAGCAATCGGGGCCTTCGCCTTCCGGACCCCTGTTTTTTCAACCAAAACTCAGTATCAACCAGCCCAACGATGCATACGAACAGGAAGCAGATGCCATGGCTGATAAAGTAATGTGCAACACCGCTGCGGTTTCGGCCACTGGTTTTTTTCAGCCTGCGGTAGTGTCGCACTTTATACCGTTACAACGCAAATGCGCCCATTGTGAAGAAGAGGAAAAAATACAGAAAAAGGACGCGGGCGGAGTAACCGGTGCGCCCGCAACGGTAGAGCAAGCCATTCATTCGGGTGGTCAGCCGCTGGATTTGGATACACGGGCCTTTATGGAAGGCCGGTTTGGGTATGATTTCAGCGGGGTAAAAATTCACAATGATGCATTGGCGCACCAGTCGGCTGCAGCCGTTAACGCGTTGGCGTATACTCATGAACGTGATATCGTTTTTGCAGCCGGGCAGTACCAGCCGGAAAATAAAAAGGGCAAACAACTGCTGGCGCACGAACTCACCCATACACTGCAACAGAGTAGCGGCCATTTAATACAAAGGAAAAAGGGCGATGGGCATGATCTTTCTTCGCAGCGGTTTTCGGGTAATGCCGTACTGGAGGAAGTGTATGATGGTACGCAAACTTTACAAAATGGCAGCGCCGGCAAAGCTGTGCGGCTGCTGCAGGATTCACTGGTGGCACAGGGATACAGCCTGCCCAAATATGGTGCAGATGGTGCCATGGGCAATGAAACAACTGCTGCCATCCGGCAGTTCCAGGCTGATCATGGGGCAGTGCTGATTGATGGCATCATTGGTCCGGAAACCATGCAGCTGCTGGATAACGCCGACCTGCAAACGCTTTCTTCTTCAACGGCTGCCGCGCCGGCAAGCACCAGCGCTGCTTCCACACAAACTGCAGTTGCTTCGGCCAATACAATTACTGATCCCGAAGGCAGCAGTTATATCGTATTACAGCCTTATGGCAGTAATACGCCGCCAATAGACTCGCAGGGTATTGCAGACAAAGGCGGCGTACAAAAATTATCAAAATTGTTTGATGAGAAAGGGGTTTGCTGGAATGGCGATTTCTTTGGCCTGGAATTATTGTTTGGCACATGGCCGTATTCAACAGACGGATCACCGGCAAGGTCCATTCCGCCGCCGCTGGATGTGTCTATGGCTTTCAAGGAGACCGGCGGGTTTACAACCTACCGGTACAAAGCTGCAGACGCCTCGCCCATCTGGTACTCCGCCGGAATGTTTACATTTAACTGGCAGCCTGCTTTCCAGACTTTTTTTACCTACCCGCTGAATAAAAAAGGCAGCCTGAAAATTCATATCGAAATGATGGACATCGAAGTTGATCGCCTGCTGGTATACGATGATACTATTGAATATGTGCGATGCAACCTGGTAGAAGCCTGTACGGACAATGCCATGCCCACCAACCGCTGGGTAATTGTTCCCGACAATGGTGGCCCCATCCATCCTTTGGGAAAATCTGATCCCGACGATGGAGAGCACTATGAAATTTACAAGGAGAATGGTGCAGACAATTATTTCATTTGCATGGACGATGGAAAGAAAGTACCGCTCGAAAAAAATGGCTTACCGCCTTTTACTGAACCTTCAGTAACATTTTAGATACGGCATTGTATAAAAACCAATGATACATGGAAATACAAAACCTCATCCGATCGCTGGCGTTTCTTACGGAAGTAACCAATCGCAGGCTGGAGCAATTTTTTAAAAAAGAAAATGCACCGGCTTTTGCGTATCCTGAACTAACAATAGCGCCGGACGATTCGCCATTGAATCATTTCCTGGTTAAGTACCGCCTCAATATTGAAGAATACATTGTTTTATTGCTGGGGCTGATGCCACACCTGCAGCCCAATCTGGTTGAATCCGTGATTCAGCAATACCTGCCCAATGGGGGTGACTTACCCGAGATGGGCGGCGTAAAAGGCATTCATTACCGTGGCATGTTGCCTACTGGCGAAACCGCTTTGTTTGTCATTGGCGGAACTGATATCGCCAAAAGATTGCAGGTAGCTCAGTATTTTTCGTCAGAACATTTTTTTGCCAAACAAGATATCCTGCAGCTTGAACCGCTCAGTAACGGGGAACCGCAGATGAGCGGGAGAATTATTTTGCACCCGGATTTTATAAACCTGTTTATGACCGGTGCCATTGCAAAACCTGCTTTTGGCCCCGATTTTCCGGCAAAATACATTTCAACAAAAATGGACTGGAATGACCTGGTGCTAAATGCAAAAACGGCCTTGCAGCTGCAAGACATCAGAACCTGGCTTCATTACAATGCAAGTTTTTTGACCGATTGGGGCATGGAGAAAAAAATTAAACCTGGTTACCGCGCTTTGTTTTATGGCCCGCCAGGTACCGGCAAAACAGTAACCGCTTCATTGCTGGGCAAAGAATTCAACCGCGATGTGTACCGCATTGATCTGTCACAGGTGGTCTCTAAATACATTGGTGAAACCGAAAAAAACCTGGAGAAGATTTTTACGAGGGCCGAGCACAAAGACTGGTTGCTTTTTTTTGATGAAGCAGATGCATTGTTTGGAAAGCGATCCAGTGTGCAAAGTGCCCACGATAAATACGCCAACCAGGAAACCAGTTATCTTTTGCAAAGGGTAGAAGATTTCCATGGCCTTGTGATACTGGCTTCTAATTTTAAAAGCAATATTGACCAGGCCTTTTTAAGGCGGTTCAATGCTGTCATTCATTTTCCGCCGCCCAGTCCGGCGGAGCGATACCAGATATGGAAAACAACCCTTCCTTCCAATGCAGCGCTGGCTGATGCTGCAGATATTAAGTTGCTGGCAGAAAGATATGAACTGACAGGCGCGGCCATTGTGGGCGTTGTACACTATGCATGCCTGCAAACCATGGCAAAAAAACATCTGGCCATACAGCAGGCAGATTTGTTAGAAGGCATCAAACGTGAATATGAAAAAGTGGAAAAGGTTTTCAACGGATAAACGCCGGGAAACTATGTAATGAAAAAGTGCTGCCAGCGATAAATTGTTTTATTTAATCCGCAGGCAACCCATTGTTTACCGGCTACGTACCGCCTGAAAACAAGCCCCTGCTTTGAAATTCCTTGACGAAATAATTGCTGGTTGTATTGAGAACAACCAGGCCGATCAAAAATATTTTTACGAGCGGTACTACGGCTACTGCCTGAAGATAGTTTTCAGGTACATCTACCGGTACGACCGTGCCGTGGATGTGGTAAATGACGGCTTTGTGAAAATTTTCGGCAAAATGTATACTTTTCATTGCGAACAATCTTCTAAAATTGAGTTTATCATGATGGGATGGATGAAAACCATTATGATAAACACGGCCATCGACCGTTTACGGAGAGATGATTTTCTGCCGGAAATTGGCCTCACCAATGAAGGCCTCTGGATTGAAGACCGATCGCAGGCGTCTGATCAGTCGCTCCTTTACGAAGACATCATTAAAGAAATAAAGAAATTGCCACCTGCCTACCGGGTTGTTTTTAATATGTATGTCATAGACGGCTTTACGCACCAGGAAATTGCCAATCGCCTGAACATCACCGTGGGTACTTCCAAATCCAATTTATCAAAAGCCCGTGTCATCCTGCAATCATTCATAAAAAAATCCGGCGAAGCAAAGCAATGCTGCATGTAAATGACGATAACAATGATGAGTTGTTCCGTAAAGCCGCGGCGGATTATTTTCTTGGTGCAGACGATCCCAACTGGCAGGAATTTACAGACAAAGCCGGTGCCGGTATTTCTCAGGCAATACCCGAAGACAGGGATTCCGGTAAACATAAAAAGCGCCGGCGATTGTTTCCTTTTCCCGCATGGTTTCATTATAAAAATGCAGCAGGCAATACCGCTGCATTCCTTCGCAGGCTCATTGTATGGCATACGGGTGCTAAAAAAAAAATTGAAGATTGGTTTTATCACACCGTCTCTTTGCAGGCAATTCCTGGGTTTAATGCGGTAATTAAGGTTAAATAAATAATGAAATTGAAGCAGGTAGTAAAAGATATTTTCATTATCCTGAACAGCAGCGAAAAAAGAAAACTTTGCTGGCTTGCCGTTGCAGATGTATGTATCAGCGTGCTGGACATTGTTTTTTTAATGGCATTACTGCTGCTTATCAATTTTTATACACAGCCCGCGGGCACCGTGGCGGCTTCTAAAATTGCATGGCTGCCGGTGCAGACCCATCCTGCTTTGCTCATCAGTTTTTTCTTCCTGTTATTTTCGGTAAAAAATATGGCAGGTTTTTTTATTTCAAAAAGACAATACCGTTTTGTGTATGCTGTGGCCTCCCGTATTTCTTGTAAAAACCTTGCGCAATACCTTGATGGCAGTTACATGGATTATGTTAACATTGATTCTGCTGTAGTGAACCGGCGGATAAGCCAGGAGCCAATAGAGTTTGCCCATTATGTTTTGAACGGCGTACAACAGATTTTCAGCCAGCTGGTACTGGTGCTGGTTACCAGCATCGCGGTATTTGCCTTCAACCCATTGTTGTTTCCATTATTAATTCTTTTGCTGGCACCCCCTGTTTTCCTGGCGACGTATTTAATGAAACGAAAACTGGATGAAGCCAGGACGGAAGGGAAAAGAACCAGCGAAAAAACATTGCAACACCTGCAGGAAGCGCTGGCAGGATTTGTAGAAGGGAACATTTATAAAAAAAATGATTACTTTATCCGGCGCTACCACCGTTTGCAGGAACAACTCAATCACTATCTCTCAGACAGGCTCATCATCCAGAACCTGCCCCCCAGGCTGATAGAAGTATTTGCTGTTTTTGGATTGCTGGTATTGGTGCTGCTGCAATTTTTTACAGCAAATGGTCAAGCCATTCCACTGGTTACCATTGGCGCGTTAATGGTGGCAGCATATAAAATCATTCCTGGTATTGTTAAAGTTACAAATATAACGGGCCAGGTAAAAACATATTCATTCGCTTCAGCCGGCCTTGCTGCAAACGCAGGGTTGCCGCAACGTAATAAGCTAAACGCAGGGTCTGTTGAGGGTATCCGGTTTGAAAATGTTGGTTTTAATTACCCCGGGAAAAATACGATTGGTTCACTTTCTTTTTCAATTGAAAAAGGCGATTTTACCGTAATTGCAGCTGTATCGGGAAAAGGAAAAACAACGCTGATCAATTTGCTGCTGGGTTTTTTACAGCCGGCTTCGGGCCGCATTTGTGTAAATGGTGTACAAACGGATGCAGCCCTGCGGCAGCATTGCTGGCCTTCGATTGCTTATATAAAACAGCAACCCTTTTTTGTGCATGCTTCTATTATTGAAAACATTGCGCTGCAGGAAAACGGGTACGATCCCGGTAAAATTAAGCATGTGACAACACTTACAGGTATTGACGCATTCGCTGAATCTTTCCCGCAGGGTCTGGAAACGATCATTACAGAAAATGGCAAAAATTTCAGTGGTGGGCAAAGACAACGGATCAGCTTTGCACGTGCCCTGTACCGCGATTTTGACCTGCTGATTTTGGATGAACCATTTAATGAACTGGATGAAGCTGCTGAACTGCAAATGCTGGAAACCCTGAAAAATATTGCCGCTGCCGGTAAGATGGTGGTATTGGTTACGCACAACAGCACCGCTTTTTCATTTTGCAATAAGAAAATTTTATTGGATGAATGCGCATAGCAAAGCATTGTTGATCTTAAGCCCGGGCTTTCCTGCCAATGAAGCCGACACCGCCTGCCTGCCATTTCCCCAGTTGTTTGTAAAAACACTAAAAGAACTGCAACCATCGCTGAAGGTTATTGTGCTGGCCTTTCAATACCCTTTTGTAAAATCATGTTATCAATGGCACAATGTACAGGTGATTTCCTTTGGCGGCAGCAACAAGGGGAAACTCAGCCGCTTGCTGGTTTGGAAAGCAGTCTGGAAAAAAATCAACCGCATTGCAAAAGAGTACAGCGTTGTGGGTATCTTAAATTTCTGGCTGGGAGAATGCGGGCTTCTGGGTAAATATGCTGCCCGCAAACATGCCGTTCCATTCTTTACCTGGTTACTGGGGCAGGATGCAAGGGCGAATAACCGGTATTTTTCGCTGATAAAACCAACCGGGCATCAGCTTATTGCATTGTCTGATTTTATTGCAGCTGAAATGGAACGCAATTACCATGTAAGACCGGCAAATATTATTCCGCCGGGTATTGATTTAAAAAATAAACCAATTGCAGGACTGACCCGCGACATTGATTTGTTGGGTGCGGGTTCATTAATACCATTGAAACAATACGATGTTTTTATCCGCATTGTTTCAAAACTGACTGCATATCATCCAAAACTAAAAGCCGTTATCTGTGGCAAAGGAGGCGAACAAAATCGCTTGCAAAAAATGATAACAGAAGCGGGGCTATCCGCCAATGTAGGATTGTGCGGCGAACTGGAACATGATGCCGTAATTGCGCTGATGCAAAGGGCGAAGATATTTTTACATCCTTCTGCCTATGAGGGTTATGGTGTAGTAATGGCAGAAGCCCTTTATGCTGGTGCCCATGTAGTGGCATTTTATAAACCCATGAACAATGTTTACAGGCAGCAGCACATTGTACAAACAGAAGATGAAATGGCGGCTACTGTGAATGCATTGCTAAACGATTGCAACCGGCGGCAGGAAAGCATCCTGACCGCTTCCATAGAATTCTCCTGTAAAAAAGTCTTACAGCTTTTCGGCATGTAGCGCAAGAAATAGTTTATACATACCATCGGCAACGGTTTTAAAACTCAAATGACGGGCAAAATACTGCTCCGTTTGCTGCGACAAATTGCAAACAGCTGTATTTGCACATTGGCCCAATACAGCAACAAGGCCTTCTGTATCACCTGCTGCAAAAAGAAAATGGTTTGGTCCGTCACCCAATATTTGTTGAAAAGACGGGATACGGGTCACTACCGGGATACAGCCCACGCTCATTGCTTCCAGCAACGCATAACCGGCAGCTTCTGCATGACTGCCACTGATAAAAAAATCCGCTGCATTGTACCAAATAGCCAGCTCTTGCGCGGAAAGTTTCCCCAACAATTGTACATGACATTGCAGCACACGGTTTTCATAAATCATTTTTTTTACTGTTACCAGTAATTCTTCAGTATGATAAGCCATGTACAACATTGCAAGGGGATTTGTCTTTGCATGCAGGGCAAAGGCTTTTAAAATTGTAACGGGGTCTTTGTTTTCATTCAACCTTCCTACCCATAGAAAGTTGGAGTGGCCGCTAAGTCCAAGGCTTTCCCTGCAGGAAGTTTTATCCATTTTTTTAACGGCAGCTGAAGCGCCGGACAGGGCTTTTATTTTATGGCGGTCGCGGATAACCTTGTGATTCAGCCAGGGCTCAGCAATGGCTGCGGACGTAAACATATAAGCATCGATATAAGCATCCGCCATTTTTTGAAAAATTTTTCGGATAGAATGGACAGGATAATCGGCATGCTGTTGTAAAATCACCGCGCATTTTTTACCAAGCATTCTTTTTAAGACAATCACCTGCAAGGGAAAAATGAGGCCATGTACCAGTACTATATCGGGATCGATTGATTTGATAAAGCGGTGCGATTTGTATGGAATTTGCCAGGGTGCATTGCGTCTTTTAAAAAAAGCAAAACGAATGCCATTGGTTATTTTACTGCCCTCATAATCCAGGTGCCGCACAATAGTGTAATCAACCCTGTCTTTGATATAAGCCGTAAATCCAATGGTAGGCAGGTGTTTGTCCAGCACATCCTGTGGATCTGAATATTCGGTGTGACAGTGATAGACAATATCAACCACTTTAAGCATAGCTACAGCTGTTTACCGGGTCTGTAATTTCATCGGGCAGGTTTGCATGGGCATGATAATGCCGGATGGCATGAAGCAGGGCAGGAAGATCGCCGGCAACAAATTTAGTAGTGTCGCTAATGTTTATCCTGCTGTATTCCTGCTGCAACGGATCTTGAATTTGCGAAGAGAGTGATTGATCGAACAGTCTTATTTTCCCTTTGTGCAGAATCAAAAGTATGTCTGCCGGGTTGAGTGTATAAAATCCATTCCAGTCTCCACGGCCAGTCCTGGTTTTTGCGATGACAATATCTGCATCTTTGCCGGCTTGCAATACGCCGGTGTTTAGGCCCCATAGCTGTGCAGCTTTACTGGTCACCATACTAAAAAGCTCTTCATCATTTACCTGCTGCAATTGCCTTGCCAGGCGCAGGTGCCGCCATATATTCCAGTGGCCGGTAAGCGCAGAATCGGTACCAAACACTACGTTGGTGTTTTCTTTTAGTTGTGCAATGGGTGCATGCCGGTTCAAGAGCATTTGATTCGACTCGGGACACCAGACCAGCCCGGTAAATTTTTTTGCCTGGCTCTTGCTCATTGCCACTGCATGTATCCCTACCAGTTTCCGTTTTAGTAAATTCCATTTCAGCAGCGCATCAATTTCTTTGGCAGATTGCCGGTCTGTTCCTTCGCCTGTATGAATATTGCAGGTTTTGTTTTTTAATAGGGGATTGTTTAGTTGCCAGCGCCAGTTTTTTTCAAACATTACAGAATGCAGGTTCTGTGCATCCTGCCAGATGCTGATCAGCGGGTATTCAATTTTAAGCTTTGCACCATGATTGATAACTGTGGTAACCCCTGCCAGTAAGTTTTTGTACATTCCCCATGCAGCACGCAGCGCCTGCGGAATCTTTAGTACTTCGTTGATGGTTTCCTTATGGTTTTTGTGAATATGATTTCCCCAATCGGTATAATTGTTGTAAACCTGGTTGCCCAAAGGGGCGAAGCAATTGAAATCAAGATGGTCGTGCGAGTTGATAAGCCCGGGGAAAGCAACAGCACCTGAAAAATGGAGGGTTTGTTCATCCGTATTTGCAACAGGCTCTTTTGTGATGCAGGCAATTTTATTTCCTTTGATTTTTATGTTTGCCAGAACAGCATCATTCAACAGGCACAAATTATTCAGCAGCATAGTCTTTCTTTAAATGAAGTGCATAAATCAACGGCATGTCTTTAAACCGTTCATATACAGGGAGTGCATTTTGTAATTCATAGCAGGGTCTTACTTTTTCGTCTACATAACGTTCTTCCTGCTCAATGATGTTAAACCTGTATTTATGAAAAATCTCTTTTAATTTTTTCAGCGGATGCACATAGTTAACCACTGCCAGGGTGTTGCCATTATAGCGGAAACTTCTTTTACCGCCTTTTGCCAGAATAGCGGGGTGAAAATCGGTAATGTACAAATCGCCACCGGCTTTTATTATCCTCGACCACGCGGCAATGGCTTGCTCTATGTTTTTGATATGCGCAATGGTGAGTGTGGATATAATACAGTCGGCAAAGGAATCGGGCACTTTATTTAAATGGTTGTCGGTAATTTTTTCGGCAAGTGCCAGTGGAAATTTTTGTTTAAGCCGGCACAGCATTCCTTCAGAAACATCAAAGCCCATTAGCAGGTAAGGTTTTAATGCATATAGTTTGTGCCAGTGCCGCCCGGTGCCGCAACCGATATCGGCCACCCTTTTGTTTTTTAGGTCCATTTTTTTAATAAACCCGTCAAACAACTGCGCATCCAGATCAAGCATAAGATTGTCAGGTTGCGCATCGTAGCTGCCAGACCAATCGTCGTAAGCCGCAGCTGCAGGCTTTTCCACCGGAGTGCTGGTCTTTTTTAGCAGGAAATTTTTTATTGCGGTAATCATGGTTAATTGCTTGTTCTGTACCCCATCCTATTAATACGGGTTTTCAGTAAATAGGTTGTTTTTTAATCCCCATTTTTTAATCTAAGGGCAACCATTACAATTGCTTATCGTATTTATGAAGGGGCTGCAGATACGGCTCTATGTACAACAGGTATGCACAAGATTTTATTATTTAACCCAAGAAGCGCCAATGCCAAATACAGGATACCGAACTCAATTCTAAACATTGCAGCTTCGGTGGATGAGAAGTATCCCTGGGTGATTGTGGATGGCAACCGCGAAACCGATTCGTTGCAAAAAATACTCGGTTACCTGGAAACCGGCGATTTTAAATATGTGGGCATCACAGTAATGCCAGGCCCGCAGTTAAAGCAGGCCATACCGGTTTCAAAAGCCATCCGCGAATTGTATCCGGACACTGTTATTGTATGGGGTGGTTATTTTGCCAGCAATCAATACAAGGTGGTGCTCAATTCAGGCTATGTAGATTTTGTGATCAATGGCCCGGGTGATCATTGTTTTCCAAAACTGGTGGAAGCACTGGAAAACAACCGGCCGTATGAACTTATCAAAAACCTGGTGTATAAATCCGGTGACCGTATAGTGAAAACAGTGAAGGAAGACCTGATTGAACAGGACGATCTTCCGCCGCTGCCTTACGACAAGCTTTCTGCTTTTTATCCAATGGAAAAATACCTGGGCAAGACTTACCTGGGTGAAAAGACCATCGCCTATCATTCCAGTATTGGTTGCCCTTTTACCTGTTCATTTTGCGCAGTAGTACCAATTTACGAGGCAAGATGGAAAGCCAAATCGGCGCAGCAGGTTTACAATGACATCAAATACATCAAAGACAAATGGGGTGGGGATGCAATAGAATTTCACGACAATAATTTTTTTGTATCCGAAAAACGCGTAGTGGAATTTGCGAAATTGATAAAGCCGGAGAAAATGACATGGTGGGGCATGGCAAGGATTGATACCATGTGGAAGTTTAAAGATGCTACCCTGGCACTGATACGTGAAGCCGGCTGCAAAATTATTTTCTTTGGTGCTGAAAGCGGCAATGATGCCATTTTGAAACAGATGGACAAGGGGGGGACACAAACCGGCGAACAGATTGCTGCATTTGCTGCCCGTTTAAAACAATTTGACATCATTCCTGAATATTCATTTGTACTGGGTACGCCGGCCGCTACTGCAAAAGAAGTGGAAGCACAGATTGATTTTGACATCCGGTTTATCAGGCGAATAAAAAATATCAACCCCGCAACCGAGATTGTGATATACACCTACAGCCCGGTACCTACTGAGGGGTCTGAATTGCTGAAGCAGGCCATGGACAAAGGTTTTGCTTTTCCACAAAAGCTGGAAGACTGGATTAGCCCGGCCTGGGAGAATTTTGATTTGCGCAAAAATCCGCTGACACCCTGGCTGACTCCGCAGATGATTGATAAAATAAGAAATTTTGAAATCGTATTGAATGGTTGCTATCCAACAGTAACGGACATACGCTTAAATTCGTTTAAACGGAAGGCCATGCAGTTGATGGCCGGTATCCGTTACCGGATCAAAGTGCACCGCTATCCTTATGAAATAAAATTGCTGCAAAAAGTATGGAAATACCGGCAGCCGGAAACACAGGGTTTTTAAACATAAGTCGTATTACCACAAAGTTCAGTTAAACGCCGGGTCATTTCCCGAAAAAGCTGTTGTTATAAAACAGAAAAGTATTGATGATACAATCTTTATACCGCACTTATAACCGGTACCGCACTTTGCAAACAGATATCATCAGCAGCTTGCCGGTGGTTATTTTGATGCCGCACAGCGCCTGCAATTGCCGCTGTGTGATGTGTGATATCTGGAAAGGCAATCAGCAGCTGCAGCAATTAAAAGAATCAGATATTGAAAGCCTGCTGGCCGTATTTAAAAAATTGGGCACCCGGCAGGTGCTCATGTCGGGCGGAGAAGCATTGCTGAATCCGGATTTTTTCAGGTTTTGTGAAATCATCAAACAACGAAAAATAAAAATTTGCCTGCTCTCAACCGGGCTCACACTGGCAAGAAATGCAGCTGACCTGGTAAAATGGGTAGACGAGATTATTGTTTCGCTGGATGGCAATGAAACACTGCACGATGAAATCCGCAACATTCCCGGTGCGTTTAAAAAATTAAAGCAGGGCATAACTGCTATCCGATCTACAGATCCCGCTTTCCGTATTTCAGGACGAACCGTAATTCACAAACTAAACTTCAGGCAATGGGCCGGAATCATAGACAGTGCAAGAGAAATCGGGCTTGATAAAATAAGTTTTCTGCCGGCTGATATAAGCAGCCATGCCTTCAACCGTGAAATAGCCTGGGGCGGAGAAAGACAAAAAGAAATAATGCTGGCAGAAAGCGAGCTGGATGCACTACAGCTTATCATTGATGGATTGCTGGTTCAATACAGCAGTGAGTTTGCCACCGGTTTTATTGCAGAATCGCCGCTAAAACTGCAAAAAATCTACGGTTATTATGCGGCCCATTATGATCAATGTGAATTTCCGTATAAAAAATGCAATGCACCCTGGGTTTCAACCGTGGTAGAACCAGATGGTACAGTAAGACCCTGTTTTTTTCATGAAGCGTATGGCAATATCCATGCTGCGCCGCTGGATAAAATAATCAACAACGAAAAGGCCATCGCGTTCCGGAGACAGCTGGATATGGATACCAACCAGACTTGTGTAAAATGTGTTTGTTACCTGAATCTGCCGCCAGCCAGAAATCCGGGTTGAGAAGAATGTGTTAAACAATTTTTATGGTTTTCAGAAAACATGAACAGTTGACTGTAAAATATGGGATAACCATTTTTTATTGCATTGTCATAGGCTGGATAGCCGCCGCTTCAGTAAAGAAGCCTGCCTGCAATTGGGACATGCTGCCCTATATGGGCGTGGTATTGTCGTATGAAAATTTGGACGTCAAAGAAATGCATGCAATCGTTTATGCAACCGCGAAAGCGCAAGTGCCGGTTGTTTATTTTAACCGGATGACCGATTCGTCCAATACATACAGAAGCCTGCTGGCTAACAATGCGGATGCTTTTTATACCCAACTGCCTTTTTATGTAGTAAAGCCATTGTACACACGCATGGCCTGGCTTTTCTATAAGTCGGGTATTGCTTTAACAACTGCCACTGTTTGGCCCTCAGCCATTGCATATTTAATTACCGGCATGCTGCTTTATGGCTGGCTGCGCAAATACGGTTCATCGGTTTATGCTTGTGTGGCTGCCCTGTGCCTTATGCTTTCGCCGCCTCTGTTAAATGTTGCCGGGCTTTCATCGCCGGATGCACTTTCCGGCTTGTTTGTATTTGCTGCGGTATATGTTTTAACAGAAATGAAATCGGTTTCAGTGGCGTTTGCGCTGCTGTTGCTGGCCGTATTTACGCGGCTCGACAATGTATTGGCTTGTTTTGGGTTGATGACGGCCGTTTTTTTTACCGGTAAATGGAATGCAGTAATACCCGCCAGCAGAAAGCTGTTGTATTTCGGGTTGCTCTTAGTGGCTTTTTTCTCGGTTACGTTTGCGGTGCGTTCATTTGGCTGGACGGTATTTTTCTATCCTGCATTTATGAAGCAACTGAACGTATCACTTACAGCCGGTAAAGGGTTTGCCTGGTCAGCTTACCTGCAGCTTGCAAAAGCACAGCTGACCACCGGGTTGTATTTTTCTTTTGTAAGTTTTTTTGGCTTGATGCTTACAATGCTTTTTTGGAATGTTTTGCCGTTTCATTTCAGCAGGCTCACAGCGGATCAAACCCTTGCCCTGCTGTTTGTTGTAATTATGCTGTTAAGGTTTATGCTGCAGCCGCTTGTGGCAGACCGTATTTATAGTCCATATTACTTATCGGTGGCCGTATTCCTGGTGAGAAAGTATAGCCCGCAACCCATATAAAATGAAACAGTTGTTTTTTACGCATTCCTATTTCCTGCGGTTTGATCCCAAGCAATGGGCTACCGGTCAGCCCTATGCGCCTTTGGGTACCTTGTATGCTGCTGCGTTTATGCGCGAACACGGATATGATGTCTCATTTTTTGACACAATGTTTGCAAAAGACCCTGCTGAAGTGGTTCCGTATATAAAAAAGCAAGGGCCCGGCATATTTGTGATTTATGACGATGGGTTTAACTACCTCACCAAGATGTGCCTGGAGAACATGCGTACTGCTGCGTTTAAAATGATCCGCTCTGCCAAAGCACAGGGCTGTACCGTCATTGTTTCCAGCTCCGACTCAACCGACCGGTATGAAATGTACCTGCACGAGGGGGCTGATTTTATTTTACTGGGGGAAGCAGAATTGTCGTTGCTGGAACTAACCAATATGCTCAATACCGGGCAAAATGATTTTTTTGCAATTGAAGGCATCGCTTTTAAGCAGGGCGACGCGGTGGTGAAAACAAAGCGCAGAAGTGTATTAAAAGAACTGGACACACTACCTTTTCCGGCCTGGGACCTGATTGATATGGAACCCTATCAGAAAATGTGGTTGCAGCATGCCGGTTATTTTTCAATGAATATGGGTACCACGCGTGGTTGTCCTTTTAAGTGTAACTGGTGTGCCAAACCGATTTATGGCAACCGGTACAATTCGCGCAGCCCGCAAAATGTAATGGAAGAATTAAAAATGTTAAAGAAACAGTTTGCGTTTGATCACATTTGGTTTTGCGACGATATTTTTGGACTTAAGCCGGGTTGGGTAAAAGCGTTTGCAGATTTGGTGGAAGCGGAAGGGTTGTCGTTTCGTTTTAAAATGCAGGGCAGGGTAGATTTGCTTTTGCAGGAAAACAATATCCGTGATTTGGCAAGGGCCGGTTGCGAAAATATCTGGATGGGTGCTGAGAGCGGCTCACAAAAAATACTGGACGCCATGGACAAAGGCACCACCGTTGAGCAGATTTATGAAGCCACAGCCCTTTTAAAAAAATGTGGTATCAGGCCATCTTTTTTTATACAGTTTGGATACCTCACGGAAACAAAGGAGGATATTGGAAAAACGATTGCCATGATCAACAAATTGCTGCCCTATGAAATTGGCATTTCCGTTTCTTACCCTTTACCGGGCACCGTATTTTTTGAAAAAGTAAAAAGCCAACTGGTTCATAAAACAAACTGGAAGGACTCAGATGAACTGGCGCTGATGTTCCGCAATACGTATCAACCCGCATTTTACAGGCAATTGCACCGTTATGTGCACAAGAGTTACCGGATGCACATTGCATTTGAAAATATCAGGCAGTTACTGGCACGGCCTTTTGAGGGTACTGCGTTGAAGTGTAAGAAAGCTGCTTCGCTCCTCTATTATGTACCGGCTGCCCGCATTGCAAAATTGAAATTAAGCAGTCTGGAAAATCAGCCGCAGTGAATATTCAGGTGAAAAATAGCAATGAAGAACAGGCTGCGTTTGCATTTAGCAGGCAGGCGGCAGTGTTTGATGCGCAGTATGCCGCAAACGATATTGTACATTACAAACGCAAACGGGTGAGAAATGTGTTGCTGCAAAATTTAAAACCCGGCAGTTTTATTCTTGAGTTGAATGCAGGTACCGGTGATGATGCCGTTTTTCTTGCGCAGCAGGGCCACAATGTGCATGCCACCGATATTGCTGCAGGTATGCAGGAGAAGCTGGTAGAAAAAGTTGCTGCATCCGGGTTATCATCAATGGTCAGCAATGAATGCTGCTCGTTTACAGCGCTGAACATGCTGCTTAATAAGGGGCCTTTTGATTGTATTTTTTCAAATTTTGCCGGGTTAAATTGTACCGATGAGTTGGGAAAAGTGCTGGATGGATTTGATGCCCTGCTAAAACCAGGTGGCATCGTGGTGTTGGTGGTGCTTCCAAAGTTCTGTCTCTTGGAAACCGCATTGGTTTTAAAAGGGAAATTTAAAACAGCTACCCGCCGATTTTTCAGTGCCAATGGCCGGAGCGCAAAGATAGACGGGGTGCCATTTACCTGCTGGTATTATAACCCCGGTTTTATCCGGAAACGGTTAAGAAAGCAGTTTCAGCATTTAAATACGGAAGGGTTGTGCTCACTCGTGCCACCTTCATACATCGAAAATTTTGGAACCCAATATCCAAAATTATTTCACTGGTTGTGCAAAATGGAAAACAGACTTAAAGACAAATGGCCCTGGCGCAATTGCGGCGACTACTACATCATATCTTTTAAAAAGAATTAGCTGCCGTTGAATCAGGTAGATTAGTGACCGGGCAAATTCCGGATGTTATAATGATTTGTTTTTTACGGGTATGCTGTGTTCGTATTGTTCAAGAACTTCTGCCAGGCAATTGTTGTACCGCTGCAATAATTTTTTCTGAAAATTTTCCGGGTTTGGTTTTGAAAAATGTTTGCCGGTATGCATGCTGAGCAGGATGCCCTTGCTGTTCTTTTTGTTGTTGCGTGTTTTCCGGTTCCAGCTATTGGCAGTTAGTCGCATCAGCCAGTTATCAAGCAGGTTGCCGGCCCTGTTGTTACAAATTTTTTCTGTTGCTATGCCTGGCCATTTTTTCCGGATTTCTACAGCCGACGAGATATGCATATAGTTGTTTGGAAGAAAATTTTTGCTCCAGCTATTGACCGCGTAAAAATTTTCGAATACCGTCATGCCGCAAACCGGCAATATGGTAGCCACTTCTGTGGCAGTATAGATATTTTTTTCAAGAATACAGGCTTGTGCTTCGTCCACAAAATAATTCATGCAGAAGCAATCCTGTAAGTTGAACAAAAAAGTAATTTTTTTAAAAACATGCAGGATGGTTCGGGCTATCCAGAGACGGTTGGCAGCTGTTATAATAAAAAAGTCAATGTCTGCATCTTCATCTGCAAATTTTTTAGACAGGGAGCCGGACACGGCCACGCCTCTTACGTAGGGGAAAGCTGCAATCAGGTGCGCGGCCTTCTCTGCCTTCTTTAACATGATGGCTGCTTTTTCATTGCCGCGGCTGCGTCTTTCTGCAAGTGCATAATTATTAAAGAGACAATAAAATTCGCCCAATTGAAAAACAGCTGATTCCTCAACCAGTATTTTCAATGCGCGGTCAAAAAACCTGGGTTCTTCTTTGTGCCCCAGAAATATGTAGATCTCCCTTTTCTTCAAAGGATAGTCAAACATATTGAAGTATGTTAAAGTGGCCAGTATGCCTTTTTTAGTGAGTGGCAGGTTCATGCAGACGATTGCTTGTTGAATTATTTTAAGTACTGTTTTTTGTACAGTACCCGTTTCTCTTTTTTCAACGGCTGGTATTGGGTGGCGGGGTGGCATTCCAGGAAATAAGTCTCGTACTGGTTGATGATCATTTGCCAGGTAAACTCATTTTTTATAGTGGCATAGTTGTTTTCTATGTGTTCTTGGTTTGCATATATTTTATGCTGAAGGAGTGCGCAAACATCGGCTGCATTGTTAAACAGCAGCGTATTGTTCCTTAAAATGGATTGATTGAAAGGATTGTTGTGTGCAGCAAGCGGCGCTTTTGCCGCCATGGCATCCAGCAAAGATGGGTTGGTGCCGCCTACACTGTGCCCGTGAAAATACAGGCTGCAAAAAGCGGTAATGCTTTCTACTTTGTGCGTTTCAAAAAGGCCGCCCAGGAAAACAATGTTAGCCTTGTCTTTGTATTTTTCAACAAGCCGTGTTCCGAAACTGTTACTGGTATTTCCAATCACAACAAATTTTTCTGCATTGCCCGAAAGGCAATACCCATCCAGGATCATTTCAATATTGTTTTCAGGTTCCATCCTGGCCATGAGTAAGAAATAATTGTTTTTTATGAGACCGAATTCTGACAAAAGACTTTCATCGGCTACTGGATTCAGACCTGCGCCATAGGCAATGTATTTGCTGTTGATATTGTAAGTAGTATCGAGGTATTCTTTTATAACGGGTGAATCTGCAATATGGTAACTGCTGGATTGTACAGCCAGTTGCTCGGCATACTTCAGGAACTGCTGTACCGGTTTTGAATATTTATCCCTTTTCCATTCAAGTCCGTCCATATTGGTAATTACAACCGGATGCTTCGGGTACAGGAATTTCCAGACAGAACTGCTGGTATAGCCAAGCATGAGCAGTATATCGTATTTTTTTTTCCGCGCATCCAGGATACAGTTGAGATCATAAATAAATTGTCCGGCCACACCAATGATGTGTTCGGGGTCAAAACAATGAACGATATGTACACCATGCCAATTTTTTTGCTGGTAAGGATGCCGGCTCGAATTGTAAACACTGACTTCGTGTCCTCTCTCTACCAGCCCTTTTGAAAGATTTTCTGCAAAATGTTCAAACCCGCCGTAATAATTGGGCACGCCCCTTGTTCCAAGTATTCCGATTTTTAGCGCCATGTGTTCAGTTGTTCTTTACTAATTTGTACGCTTCCATTGTTCTGATAGTTGCCTGCTCCCATGAATAATGCTGTTGTATTTTTTTTAACAGCAATCCATTGTTGGGTAAAGATGCTGCTTTTTCAATGGTGCTATAAATGCTGCCAGGCGAAGCAGGATCACAATAGATGGCGTCTGTACCAAAATATTCCCTTGCATCTCCTTTATCTGACACCACGATATTGCAACCCATCGCTGCTGCTTCCAGCGAACTGAGACCCGTTGTTTCAAACCAGCTTGGCAATACGTGCACCTTTGCCTTTTGATAATAACCGACGAGTTCTTCCTGCGGCAGGTGTTCAATAAAGCGGATATTGGAACTGGCCATTTCGCGGCAGATTTGGTAATAGGAAGACTGGTTAATGGACGCAGCACCAATGATAATGAGGTTGAAGCTTGTATTGTTTAAAGCCCGTATCAGGTTTACCTGGTTCTTAATGCCTTCAATCCTTGCAACACAAAGTACCAGGCTTGGATCTTTTTCTATTTTGTTGTTAAAAGAAAACAGGCCTGTATCAACTCCGTTGGGTACTACCACATGGCCCGTGCCGCAATTGTATTGCTGAATAAGCCGCCTGTATTCGGAATGTGAATTGGGCAGCAACATCGCCGCATGCTGCAAAATTTCCTGTATGGTTTTCCGCTGACCTTTCCAGAGGTATTCCGTGCTAATCAGGCGGTCCCTGCCCAGCATCCATCTTGAAATGGTTTTCAGGTATTCAATACCGTCGGCTGTTAAAAACCGGAAAAGCATGCCTGCAATACCTTTGCGGTGGTATTTATCATACTCGCTGTAATCTACCAGTATGGTGGAAACGAAAAATGGAATACCTGCCTTGCGGATATGAAAAAGAATATCCGCGGGTCTTGTAATATTGAAAAAATGCAACAGATGGTAACTGCTATAGTCAATTGTTTCGCTGGTTAATTTTATATCTACTGCAATGCCATGGGCGGCAAGATGCGATGCGGTTTGCATCACCTGAATGGTGTCTCCGCCCCTGGACGTATAAAATGTGGATCGTACTATCATGGCCACTTTTGTCATGCCAGGGCTGTTTGTTTTGTTTTTATCAAAGAAGGGGAATGGCGGTTGCTTATGTCAAATGCCGGAAATGCATTGGTGAAAGCCAGTATCCAGATCACATATTCGGCGATATTGGTGATAAAACTGCCGGTAAACTGGTAGAGGAAAATAAAAAGAAACAATAACAGGCGGTAGTAATTGCGCCAAACCCTGGTGTAAAAAAACAACAGCAGTTCAATGGTTAATCTCAGCGCCAAACCCATCCAGCCAAAGATGGCAAAGGTTTCTGCTGCCGCATTGGGGAGGGCGATGGTATTATAGTCCAGTGCATACAAATAATAACTCCGTATGATATCCGCACCCAATATTTTAATTTGCCCGGGGCCCACGCCCCATACCGCACTTTTTTGTTGCAATATCTGGCCTGCCAGCATGAATGCTTCGGATGTTCTGCCATTGCCCGACGTATCATTGCCGGCAATGATATTGGCCATTCTTGTGAAAATACTGTTGCCGGGAAAGAACAGCAGCAGGATCAACAATGTACAGGCAGTAAATCCGGTGGTTATAACAACCAGCGTTAAAACCCGTTTCTTCCGGAAAAGGATCCTGCAATACAGGAGGCAGGTGGCAGCAATTGCAATCAACGCAGCGCCGATTACGCCGATAGAGAAAGAAAGCAGGTAAGGTAAAAACAACATCGCCAGCAATAGCCAGCTGTTCATAGTATTTTGCCGCAGGATCACCTGTAGCAGGTAGAAGAAAAATAAAGGCGTAAATAAAACAGCGTAGTAAGAGGCTTCGTAGGTAAACAATTTTAGCCGGTTGTAATTAGCTACCCCATTCACAACTGTATGCGGCATCCACAATATTTCCTGAAACGAAGTAAAGTAGACTGGTATGGCGATAACACAAAGCAGGAAATTGATGACCAGTATTTTCCTGAATATTTTTTCTGGCTGCCTGCAATTTTTTAAGAAGGTATAAAATGCCTGGCAAAAAATATAGACTGCAGTGTAGTTAAGCAATGAAACAATGTAAGTACGGGTGTCAACAACATGTATTATTTGCATGATGGCAAACGGAGACAGCCCGACGAAAAATGGCAGCAGGATTTCTTTTTTTGCGGAACTAACTACCCACCAGTAGAGCAGGGGGCATAGCAGGGCGGTGAAGGTAAGGCCAAATGGCAATGCCAGAGAATTGACAAAGAAATAGATAAAAGCAAACGGAAAATATTTATTCAGTTTCATGGCTGCCTGTTTAAGAAAGATACCATGCCTTTATAGACACCCCTTGCCCGCGCCGGCTGGCCGCTGACCAATTTTTTTATGTACCGCAACATGCCTATCAATACTGCAATCCGTACATTGTCCTTTTTATATTTTGATAAGAAGAGCAGGCCATTGCGGGTATAGAAATAATCTGCCAGGAAGCTTTTTCCTATACTGGTGCTTACCTTGTCGTAACATACTGCTTCCTCGCAAAGCTGCAAACGATAGCCCTTGGTCTTGGCACGGTAGCACCAGTCTGTTTCTTCCCAGTAGAGAAAATAATCTTCAGGAAGCAGGCCAAGAACGGAAAAATTTCGTGCATGCGTAAACAAGGCTCCGCCTGAAACATAATCCATTTCCTTCAGCTTTTTTTTGTCTGTCATCATTTTAATGGTAGCGGAATAGAAATTGATTTTACCACCTGCATACAAGTGGATCTTACCGGGGTTATTATAATGCTTTATTACCGATCCAATAATGGACGCACGTGGATGGCTAAACGCAAATTTTGCGAGAACGGGCAGGGTAGTTTCTTCTACCACCATATCGGGATTTAGCAGCCAGACATAGGCATCTTCTTTTGAAAGGCTTTCCAGCACAGGGTTGATGCCGGCTGCAAAACCCCTGTTTTCTTTGTTTTGAATGAATACAAGTTGGGGTAATAAAGCCGGGTTGACGGAGGGGGTCAATGAAGGACTGTTGTAATGCGCGTAATGAATCGGTTTTTGCAGGTGCTGTTTTGAAAAATGCGATAACCTGTTGGAGAATTCAGTAGGATTTTGGGCCCAGTGCAGCAGGTGTTCGAGCGAATTGTTTTGTGAGTCATTGTCAATGACTATCACAGAGAAATTGTCGTACTGAGAACGAAAGACTGTTTCAAGGCATTCCGCCACGTCTTTCCAGTTTTTGTAATTCAGTATGATAATATATACCCTGGACATCTTTTTTGTTTTTATTCTGTACCGTGTTCCGGTTTTACATAGCCTGCCAGTTTGTTTTGAAAGAGTTGCTGCTGAAGGCTGGTGGTAATCAGCAGTTCTGTAATGATAACGCTGAGTGCCGTACCGGCTGCACCCCAGTTTTTTGCAAGTAAAATATTGATGGTAATATTGATTACAGTTGCCAGCCCGAAAATCACCAGGATGCTTTTTTTCCGGTCGAAGGCCAGCAGCAACTGGTAGGCAGGTATATTCAGACAAACAATGACCGGTACAAAGCTGAGCATGCGCAAAATCAGCACCGGCAATACCGGAGCAGTTCTCAGAAATACCGAAATAATTTGGGGCGACAAAATGCATAAAATAGTGCTGCCCGCCAGTACCAGCAGAAGAAAGGGCAGATAAAATTTTTGAAAAAATGCGCGGGCGATTGCTTTACTTTTCTGACTGAGCTGGCAAACATGCGGGTATATGGCCTGCGAAAAAACGGAAAGTACCTGCCGTGCTGCAAAAAATATCCGCTCAGCAATGCTGTAATAGCCAACCACCAGATCGTTTGTAAAAATTCTAAGGATGAACACGCCGCTGTACATCGAAGTACTGATGGAAAGATTGGAAACCATAATTGGCCAGCCTTCTTTCAACTCGTAAAGAATGCCGGTCCATACAGGCGGAATGTATTTGAGGTGAAACATCCGTATGGCAAGAAAAATGCTGAACAGGCCTGCAATGATGTTGCCGCTGCCAAGGAAGAAGAGAAAATATTTTCCGTCTTCTTTAACATGGATAAAGACAAAAACCAGCAACACAAAAACGAGCCGCGCAATAAAAGTACTGAGGGTGATGAAATGCATTTTTTGTTTGCCCTGGAAAAACCAGCTGACAATCAAAGACTGACCAACCACATAGGTGAATCCAAGCATGTATAAAATAAAATGATCTTTAACAACAGGTATAAATGCAGCTGCCAGCAGCAATACAACCAGTAAAAACGCAGTTATTAGCAGGCGGGTTGCCAAAACGGTAAAAAAAAGCTGCGAAGTTCTCAGGGGTTCTTCCTGGTATAAGGCAATGTCCCTGCTGGCAGTAAGATTAAACCCATAGTCGGAAATTACGGAGCAATAGATCATCACCAGCTGGGCAACGGCAACAATGCCAAAGCCATCGGCTCCAATCTTGCTGATTACATAAGGCATTACCAGCAGCGGCAGCAGGAAATTGGTGCCCTGCACAATACTCAATGAAATGAAATTGGAGAATAGTTGATTCGGCTGCTTTGTGCTCATAATAAATAATAGACTGCGGTCAGGCGCTGTTGTTATTAAAAGCGTTTGTATAAATGTAGGGATAAGGACAGAAACAAAAATCTTCTTTTGAGGCAACCATTTTTAAAAAAAGCCGTTTTATTATTGTGAAAACATACCGGCATTTATGGTAGATAAGCAACCGGGTCTGGGCCCTGCCAGCGACGATCTTGATCTGATGCGACTGCTGGAAAGAATTTTTTCTTTTTTCAGCATTTATGGCAGGCGAATAATTTTTTTTTCTGCTGCTGGTATACTGGCGGGTATTGCCCTGTATAAACTTTCTCCCAAAGTTTACGAATCAACTTTGCTGCTGCATTCTTCCACACTCACCAATACAGAACAAATCAATATCATAGAGAACTGGAATGCGCTTTTAAGAGCAGGCGAATACAAGACCCTCGGCGAACGCCTGAACTGCGAACCGGCAATGCTGAAAAAGTTAATAAAGATTGCTGCTGTTGAAATTCAGAAATTGTATATCCCCAATAATCCAAACGGGTTTGAAGTGAAAGCGGTGGTAACAGACAACAGCATTCTTGACAGCCTGGGCGCTGGCATTGTTTATGGCTTTGGCAACAGTGACTATATAAAACTGAAACTACAAAGGCGCAGGGCCACGCTTTCAACTTTGATTGAGAAAGTGAAAGCCGAAATTGGTAAACTGGATTCAACCAAATCAATCATCGAAAAAGGCATTGGCAGCAATGCCCGTACGTCTTCTTTTGTCGTTGATATCTCCACCATCAACAGCCTTATGATTAGTTTGAATGAGAAATTACTGGGGTACCAGGATGAATTAAAATTTACAAATGCCGTGGAAGTGTTTCACAAATTTGAAAAGTTTGAAAATCCCGTGAGCCCCAAATTGTTCAAATGGGCGTTGCTGGGTTTAATGGCTGGTTTTACTGTCGGCTACGTATCATCTTTGTATTCTTTCTTCCGGCAAAAAATGACAATCTATCATCGCTCCATGCTGGCAGCGTAAATACTGTAGCTGTGTTTTATATTATTTGGTGAATCATGATCAGGATAAACCGTTCAAAACAATTGGATCTGTTTCTACTGCTGCTGCACATTGTATTTCTCACAAGTATTGTTTGTTGCTTCAGGGCGGTTAGCAGTATGGCCATCGGTCTTTTACTGCTGGCAGGGCTCGTCAAAAACAAACAGGACGGCGGTAACTGGCTGAACAAGCATTGTAGGAATCCTTTTCTTATTGGCTGTTGTTTGTTTTACCTGGTTCAACTGGCCGGGCTTTTGTATACAAACAATCCGGGCGAAAGCATCAAAGAAATGCAAATAAAAAGCGCCCTGTTTTTTGTGCCACTTGCTTTGTGTTGCTGTAATTTTTTAAATGCCAACGTGTTTGAACGCATCATGCAGTATTTTACATGGATTATTGCTGCCATGCTGTTGTATTGCCTCTTGCTGGCTTTGTATAAATTTTATGTGCAGGGCGCCAGCAATGATGTTTTCTTCTATCATGCGCTGGTATTGCCTTTTCAGCAACACGCCGTGCAAGTGTCGATATATGTATTTGCTGCGTTGGTTTATTTGCTGGAAAAGGTTGTTAAGCGAAAAGTTTTTTACAACCGGGCCATTCATTACACAATGCTGCTTTATTTAACCTGCTGCATTCTGCTGCTTTCATCAAAGCTGGTGATTGTTTTTTTGGCGGGCCTTCTCTTGTATTATTTTTTTCTGGGATTAAAGACAAAATTGCACAGGCGTATTATACCCGGAGTGGCACTTATTACCGGGTTCGTAATTATTGTGCTGGTGCTTTCTTCCGGCAACCGCATCAGCAGGCGTTTTAATGAAATTGGAACCGGTAATTTGTGGCTGTTTGAACAGCCGGTATTCAGCCCCGGTATTTATTTTAACGGCCTTCAGTTTCGCTTGCTGCAATGGAGGTTTGTAAGGGAAATTCTTACAGAGCAGCATGCATGGTTTAAAGGAGTGACGGGTGAGGCGCAACATTTCCTGGATAATAAATATACCAGTACCCATATGTATACGGGTGATGGCGCGGGGCACGGCGGTTATCTTTCCTACAATACGCACGACCAGTTTTTGCAATCGCTGTTGCAATCCGGTATTGTGGGGCTGATTGCATTTGTACTGGTCTGCGCTGCAATGCTGTTGCTGGCCATCCGCCGTAAAAGCCGGGTGCTTACTGCCATACTGTTATTATTGCTGGCCTATTGTTTTAACGAAGCCGTGTTTGAAACACAATACGGTATTGTATTGTTTACTTATTTCCCGCTGCTCATTTATTACGGTACTGAAAATACAATCGCTTCAAAAATACGGCTGACCTAAAACCCAGTTGCAGTTCTAAAGGAATGGCGCAAAAGGCAATCACCCCCAACTGAAGATTGCCGGTAAATTAATGTATCTTAAAGGCTGTTCATTTTTCCATCAACAAAAAAGCAATACCATGTTTACTGCTACCAGGTCTGGGGCGATTGGCTGTTTTATATTTTGTGCGCTGCCATTTTTGATGGTTGCCCAAAAACAAGGTACGGCCGCTAATCCTTTTATTGTAAATCCTTCTCCTGCCACGGTAGCCTGGGGCAATTACTGGTCGGAAATGCCGGCTGTGCTTCGTATTCATTCCGGAGATTTTGTGAAAGTGCATACCCTGCTAACGTCTACCCCTGAACGCCTGGAGGGAGCGGGTGTGCCGGCTGACCAGGTTGAAAAAGAATTGCGCGATGTGCAGGCCGTAAAGGACCGTGGCCCCGGCGGGCATGTTCTTACCGGTCCCATTTACATTGAAGAAGCCGAACCCGGCGATGTGCTGGAAGTGCACATTCTTTCCATTGAACTGGCCATTGCCTATGGCTACAATGCCATTGGACAGAACGGTTTTTTGTCGGACGAAATATTTGACCGGAAGATGAAAATCATTCAGCTCGACCGGCAGAAAATGCTGGGTCATTTTGCCGATGGTATAGAAATTCCACTGCACCCATTTTTTGGAAGCATGGGTGTGGCACCACCCAAAGAGGCAGGCCGATGGAACAGTGCGCCACCCTGGATACATGGTGGCAACTTAGACAACAAAGACCTGGTAGCCGGCACCCGTCTTTTTATACCAGTGCACATTAAAGGCGCTTTGTTTGAAATAGGCGATGGACACGCGGCACAGGGCAATGGTGAAGTAGACATCACCGCTATTGAAACCTCGCTAAAAGGTAATCTCGAATTCATTGTACACAAGGGAAAAACCATCCAATGGCCGCGGGCAGAAACTGCCACGCACATTATCTCGATGGGGTGCGACCGCGATCTGAATGCGGCCACACACATAGCTGTCCGGGAAATGATCCGTTACCTGGTGGATGAAAGAAAACTATCGCAGGCGGATGCCTACATGTTGTGCAGCGTGGTAGCCGACGTAAACATTACGCAACTGGTGGATGGCAATGTGGGTGTACATGTGCTGCTTCCCAAAGCCATTTTTGTAAAATAGCGCCTCATTTGCAATGCGGGTAAAAAGCTGCCTGTTCTATTTGCAGGAAAAAGCCGGCAAAGTCTTTATTTTGTGGTTATGATTAGCATAGACGGATGTTTCAGAAAACTTTGCACACTTACTTTAGTGCTTGTTGTAACGGTCTGCCAACTGGCTGCGCAGGTAAAGCTGCCGGCGCCCGTAAATAAATGGCAGATCGAAAACGGCGGCAGTATTTTCTTTGATGCTGGCAAACAAACTACCTGTGCCGATCATATTGAAATGAGCGGCACCAGGGCTTCACTCTGGATAAAATACAGCACGGATACTGGCAGTCATTTGCAACTGTCCCGCACCGTTATTTTCCCTTCTTTTCGGCTGCGTCCCAACGATACACATGCCAGCCTGATGTACTCTTTCGGCGATGCTGATTTGCCCAGGTTTTTTATTGCAGGCAAACCCCTGCGCCACGATGTGGTGAATGGTATTTTTTACCCGGATATGGATGAAAAAGTAACGGGCATCCGGCACAATGGGGTAATGGAAATCTTCAGCACCCTTTCTTTTGCGATTGATAAAAAAGCCTGTTCCATAGCCGTTAGCCGAAAATTATTTCCTGCTGTCAGCAAGGCGGCGGCTATAGAAATCATCAGCTTTAATAATCTTTCGGCCATGCCGGTAGCGGTGGCGATGGAATACCAGCAGCGTACGATACAAACAGACAGTGCAGCCAGTTATCCGGCTTCACATTTTTTGTTTGCCAATACCATCAATGCCGGTAACAAAACTTTGCAACCCGGTCAAACAGTGGCGTTTGCAATCAGTTACCAGGCTACCAACGAACCGGTGGCCGCTATTTTAAATTTCGACAACGAACTGCTGGCCCGGCAAAACCGTGTTGCGGGTTTCAGCCAGTCATTGCAACTGGAAACGCCGGATACAATTTTAAATACGGCTTTTGAATTTGCCAAACGGCGCATTGGCGAAAGTATATTTGTTACCAAAGCAGGCCCCATGATGTGTCCAGGCGGTCTGCGTTATTATGCAGCCATCTGGGCCAATGATGAAGCAGAATACAGCAACCCGTTCTATCCATTTACCGGCGATAGCCTTGGCAATGCTGCCGCCGTTAATACCTATAGCATGTTTGCGAAGTATATGAATGCCGCTTATACGCCCTTGCCCAGTTCCATTATTGCCGAAGGAGAAGACACCTGGTCTGGTGCAGGCGACCGCGGCGATGCCGCTATGATTGCTTATGGTGCTTCCCGGTTTGCATTGGCTTATGGCAATGCAGATACGGCTAAAAAATTATGGCCCCTGGTTGAATGGTGTCTTGAATTTTGTAAAAGAAAGCTTACACCAGAAGGCGTTGTGGCCTCCGATAAAGATGAGCTGGAGGGAAGGTTTCCGTCGGGCAATGCCAACCTCAGCACCAGTTCTTTGTATTACGATGCACTGAATTCGGCCGTGGCCCTGGGTAAATCATTGCATTTGCCGGAGGTACAAATCAATACATATACAGCAGCAGCAAAAGCATTGCACCTGGCGATAGAAAAATATTTTGGCGCCGGCATGCAGGGATTTGCGACCTACAAATATTATAAGGAAAACACCCTGCTGCGTTCATGGATCTGTATTCCGTTAACGATGGGTATATTCGACCGCAAAGAAGGAACCATTGGCGCATTGTTTTCGCCGGGATTGTTTACCGAAGAAGGATTTCTTACCCAGGAGGGAAGCCGTACTTTCTGGGATAGGAGTACATTGTATGCGCTGCGGGGTTTGTTTGCTGCCGGTGAAACAAACAAGGCACTGGCTTATTTTCATTATTATTCGCAACGGCGCTTGCTGGGCAGCCATGTTCCCTACCCGGTAGAAGCGTATCCGGAAGGCGATCAGCGGCACCTGGCTGCAGAAAGTGCCTTGTATTGCCGCGTGGTTACAGAAGGCATGTTTGGTATCCGGGCCAATGGTTTTACCTCTTTTATTTGTACGCCACAACTGCCTGCCGGCTGGAACCAGATGGCACTGAAAAGAATAAAGGCTTTCCGGCATGTATTTGATATAGTAGTGACCCGGAAAGACAAAAAATTGCAGGTAAGCATCAACGATGCCAATGGATGGAAACATGTATACCAGGTGAAAGAAGGAACAGGCATTAATATTGATATGGCATCAGCGCAATAAATAAATACTTTGCTATAAAAATCTTACCATGTCAAAATACTTTTCTACGATAGGATTATTGTTTCTCTCCAATGCATTTATGACGATGGCCTGGTACGGGCATTTAAAATTCTTTGGCAAGACGGGCCACCAGGCGGCTCTTTGGGTAATTGTGCTTGTTAGCTGGGGGCTGGCATTTTTTGAATATTGTTTCCAGGTACCGGCCAACCGGATTGGCTTTGCGGAAAACGGCGGGCCTTTTTCGCTGGTGCAGCTGAAAGTGGTGCAGGAGGCCATTACACTAATTGTATTCATGGTTTTTTCATTTGTATTTTTTAAAGACATTCATTTTACGTTTAACCATCTCATTGGTTTTGGCTTCCTGGTGCTGGCTGTGTATTTTATTTTTAAATGAATGGATTGAAGGGGCCGGAAAAGCATTGGCGCAAATCCACCGGATTCGCTTTTTTATTGT